>Ga0194060_10000079_pt1 | contig 65810 bp, 57 predicted proteins | sample SepL225m_MetaG_FD_163427 | JGI IMG/M metagenome (GOLD analysis project Ga0194060, IMG submission 163427) | Anoxic zone freshwater microbial communities from boreal shield lake in IISD Experimental Lakes Area, Ontario, Canada - Sep2016-L222-5m | ecosystem: Environmental > Aquatic > Freshwater >... | reverse complement strand
TCCACGACTGGCTCGGGCGTCGCTACCGGCGTCGCTACCGGCGCCGGTTCCGGGGCGGTGGCAGGTGTCGGCTCGGGGACGGCCTCTACGGGGATGGCCGCCGGAATCGGTTCAGGCGCGGCGGCCGGGATCGTCACCTCGGGCGCTACGGTGGCCGCCGGGACTGGTGCCGCCTCCACGGTCGGCTCGGTCACCGTAACTGGCTCTATGGGCGCCGCCATCACCGGCGTCGCCTCCACGACTGGCTCGGGCGTCGCTATCGGCGTCGCCTCCACGACTGGCTCGGGCGTCGCTATCGGCGTTGCCTCCACGACTGGCTCAGGCGTCGCTATCGGCGTCGCCACCACGGCCGGATCGGGCATCGCCACCGGCGTCGGTTCCGGGGCCGGTTCTTGGGCGGCGGCAGGTGTTGGCTCGGGGACGGCCTCTACGGGGATGGCCGCTGGAATCGGTTCAGGCGCTGCGGCCGGGATCGTTACCTCGGGCGCTACGGTGGCCGCCGGGACCGGTGCCGCCTCCACGGTCGGCTCGGTCACCGTAACCGGCTCTATGGGCGCCGCCATCACCGGCGGCGGCGCCACGGCCGGCTTGGTCACCGGGACTGGTTCTATGGGCGCTGCCACCGGAATCGACGCTTTGGGCGTCATAGCCGGCGGCGGGGGCTGAGGTTTCTCCGCTGACAACTCGATGACCGGACAACCACCACCCGAAATTCGTTCCACCATCGACTTAGCGGCCCAGGGGCTGAGTGCGATTACCGGGCACTGATTGGTGGCGGTGGCCGACACGGCCGGAAAGATACTGGGGCAGCAGAGAATCCCGGCGCTGTCATGGAACAGTCGCGTCATCCGTTCCCGGGCGGATGCCGAATCCGTTGGCAACGTCATGACGACCAGTTGGTAACCTGCGGCGGCGAGGATCGGCTCCAGACCGGGGATAATTAAGAGAGAACTGGCGGGGCTACTAGCCGAGAGAACCAGTCCGATCTGGCGCACAGGAGTTTGCGATGCGGGCGATGCGATTTGAGACGGTAGAGAAGGGGGTGAGGCAACTGCGGCAAAACGGGTATCCGGGCTGGCAACATAACCCAACTGGCGAGCCACGGTGCGGATACGTTCCTGAGTGGTTGGACAGATTCTCCCCTTAACGGCCTTCCCGGAGAGCACGCGCGAGACCGTAGATTTATCGACCCCAGCCGCTCTGGCGACATCACCGATTGAAACTTCATTACTCATGCACAACCCTGATAACACGGGTTGTGCAACCGATCAAGATATTTGAAAATCCTCTCTGGGGCGGGAGATTACGATTACGATTAAGATTACGATTAAGATTTCCTGGGTGTCCCGATGGGCACAGCCTTCTTTTCGTTCCGAAATCGTTTCAATTCCTCGATCAGCCACTTGCTGCATTCCTGAGTGTGACCATCCTTGGTTCTGACCAGATAAGACTGTCCGCTGAGCAGGCTTTTCGTTGCGGCTGTGGATACAAAGTCCTCCGCAGATTTGATCTCTTTTGCAAAATGCTCCCGCTTTTTCTGGAAATGATCAACCGCTTCTGTCGGTTTGTACTCCTGCCCATTCCGGATGAAAGTGGCATCGGATTTGCGGACAAAATCAAGGAGATGGTCGATCTCGGTGTTTGAATCCGCCAAGAGTCGAAAAGGAAGACAGAATAGAAGAACCACAATTATGCCAATTAGTTTCATCAGTTCAATTTACCCGAATATATCCAAATGACTTGCATCGTCAATGAAGGATTTGTGGATAATACTGGGTGGAAAGTTGGTTATACCCTCCGCCCAACGATCTGAGCGTTTCGGTTTGACCGCATTGCGATGAGACTGTACAAAGCACGCAACTCGCGAGGGAAGGATTGACGACAGCATGACAACAGCACCACAAGACACCGGCAATCAAGTCGCTGAATTCAAGCAACGATTCGCGGTGATGAGGATGATCCACATGGCGCTTGTCTCGGGACTTGTGATGTTCGGCGCTGTGGGCCTTATGATCATGAAAGGCCGGATGACGTTTGATTTTGCGCTGCGGAATCCCATCTCCGTCTTCGCCGGCGCCATGGCGCTTGCCGGTCTCGCGCTGGCATTCTCACTGAAAGGGATGATGATGAAGCCCGGTGACAGGCCTGCGGATCCGGGAGTCGCTCTGCAGAAGTATCAGGTATTTGTTTTGATTCGGGCCGCATTGGTAGAGGGGGGCGCCTTATTTTCGGCTGTGGCCGTCCTGGTCACCTGTAACATCCTGCCGGCTTGCCTGTTCGTCGTGTGCGCGGTTGTCTTGGTGGCTTTTCGTCCGACTCAGCAGGAGTTCACAGATCTATTCGGAGCAAGGAGGTCGTAATGGACATTTTCGCAGGGTTTGCCATTGGTTTCTTCGCGTGGGTTCTGGTCCGTTGTGTGCTGACCGGATTCTACACGGTGGACCAGAACCAGCGTGCCGTGAAGACCGTCTTCGGCCGTGCCGAGCGGCTCGGGAATCTCACCACGCTAGACGATCCCATCGCCGCATCGTTGCGCGACGACGAGAAGGAACGCTACCGCTACCCCCAGGTGCGGGTGATCATGCCGGGCGGACCCTATTTTATGTGGCCCTGGGAGAAGGTGCATAAAGTCTCGATCGCGACCGAGACGGCAAACATGGCTTTCGATCCGGAGTCCCCCACGGCGAACCATGGCGGAACGGTGCTGGAGGCCGTAACCAAGGATCAGCTCAACACGGGATTGACAGGGCAGATCCGCTATCAGGTCTCGGATCGCAACCTGTATGCCTACCTGTTCGGCGTGGGCAATCCCATTGCCCATGTGATGGGCTATTTCGTCTCCGTGCTCCGGGAAAGGATCGCCACCTTCGAGGCGCCCGACAAGGACACGACGGCGGTCATAACGGTCGAGGGTATCTCGATCAATGACCTCCGCAAGAACTTGCGGGACCTGAATGAGCACATGGACAACGAATGCCGCTGCTCCGAAGCGCGTTATGGCATACGGCTCGACGCCTCGCTCATTACCGGCATTGACCCGCCGGCCGAAGTCGAATCGGCTCTGGCTGCGATCAACACGGCGCACAACCAGGTGTCATCAGACATCAGTCTCGCGACAGCGGCCGCCGACCAGCGCATCGTCCTGTCCAGACGGGCCGTTGAGATTGAGACCCTGAAGGCGGAAGCGGAGATCGAGCCGCTACGGAGGCTGGCTTCACAGTTAACGGAGCTCAAGCGTAGCGGTTCGGCGGCGATGAACGCCTACGTGCGAAACGTCAACCTGGACCTGCTTTCCCAGGCTAATCGCGTGATCGAGGAGGCAAAGGCATGAATTCGATACTCCTCATCGCGGGTGTTTCCTTCCTGATCTTTCTGATTGGTGTGCCGCTGTTGCTCGGGGTGGGGCGCTTTCTGGGCGTCTACGCGATCGTTCGGGAGCGCCAGTGTCATGTGTACGTGCTGTTCGGCAAAGTCATCGGCATCTTGAGCGAACCCGGCCTCTGGTTCCTGTGGCCGCGGTTGGGGTGGAAGGCTCTGTTGGTCGGGTGGTTGGGCCGCTGTCAGGTGACGGACATGCGGATCGACCAAGCGTATCTACGCAGCCAACCGGTGAACTCCGAAGAAGGCGCACCGATGGGCATCGGGATCTGGTACGAGATGTTCATCAGCGACCCGGTGGCGTACCTGTTCAAAAATATCGATCCGCGCGGATCGCTGGCGGCCAACGTCGGCAATTCGACGGTCCGGTGCCTGAGCAATTTGCCGCTCTCCAAGATGTTGATCAACCGCCATGGGATGAGCCGCACGGTGCGGGACGAAGTTACGCCGAAATCCAACGAGTGGGGGTATCAGCTCGGGTCCACCTATATTCGCAAGGTTCACTTCCGGGATTCTGAAATGATCAGGCAGATCGAAAGCAAGGTGGTCAACCGGTTGCGCCAGGTGACCGCCGCGATCAGGCAGGATGGGGCAAACCAGGTGAGCATCATCACAAGCACCGCGGAACGTCAGGCGGCGATCGAATTCGGCAAGGCGGCGGCCGTGCGCCCGGCCATTGTCGGCAATGCCATGGCGGAGATTACGCGTGACCCTGAGGTGGCCGATGCTCTCTTCCAGATACTGGAAACGAAGCGCATTGTGGATGGCGAGGCCAATCTGACAATGATCAGGGCACCGAAACATGCTTTGCTTGCGCAACTTCTGGTCGCGGAGCCGCTGCGCCGACCCGACGCGGGGCAGCCCTCCGCGTCTGCGGCTGACCGGGCTGCCAAAAGGGGCCTGAGTCAACAGCAACAAACCAACCCAATTCAGTAGCATCCCACAGAAATCCTAATCGTAATCGTAATCGTAATCTCCTACCCCAGAGAAGATCCCGATTAAGATTAAGATTACGATTGCGAAGGAAATTTCAACAATCACAATCCCGCAAACTATTCAAGTCAAGGTCATCCTCGTCCATCACCAGACATTGTGTCGGCAGAAGAATTTGTGATGCGCCCAGTGGCTTTATTCTGTGGCTTTATTCTTGTATCCAGCCGTTTTCCTTATACAGTATCCGCCGTTTCAGGTGTACTGGGGGCGACCCGTTAGAGTGGGGTTGGCGGATTATGAAGAAACAGGGATGAAGCATGAAAGAAATTGGTGTTGGTTTACTCGGTTTTGGAACAGTTGGCGCCGGAGTAGTGGAAGCACTCCAGCGTAATGGTGATTTGCTGTCCAGCCGGATCGGGGTAAAACTGGTATTGCGTCGAATCGCGGATGTGGACCTGGATCGGGATCGCGGAGTCAAGGTCGAGCGTTCGCTCATGACCCGGGATGCGTCGATGGTCATTGATGATCCGTCGGTGGATATAGTGGTTGAACTGGTTGGCGGTACCACTATTGCCAAGGATTTCATGATGCGATCGCTCCGTCTTGGCAAACCTGTGGTGACGGCAAACAAAGCGTTGCTCGCCGAGTTCGGGCGGGAAATTTTTTCTCTGGCATCTGAGAATAAGACCTCTGTCTGGTTCGAAGCCAGTGTGGCGGGCGGAGTGCCGATCATTCGCGCCCTGAGGGAAGGGCTCGTGGCGAATCGGATTGAACGCATCTACGGTATCCTGAACGGAACCTGTAATTATATTTTAACCAAGATGGAAAAGGAGCAGATGACCTTCGAGCATGCCTTGAAGGAAGCCCAGGCGGCCGGGTACGCCGAGGCGGATCCGGGGTTGGACATCGACGGCTTTGACACCGCTCACAAGGCGGCCATCCTGGCGTTTCTGGCGTATGGTGTGCATGTTCCGAAGGAGAAGATCTTTGTTGAGGGCATCCGCAACCTGAATAAGGCGGATATTGAGAATGCGTGCGAGTTCGGCTACCGCATCAAACAATTGGCGGTCATCAAGGCGAATGGCGGGGAAGTGGAAGTGAGGGTGCATCCAACCTTGATTCCGCGCGAGCACATGCTGGCCTCGGTGATGGGCGTTTTCAATGCCGTGGTGGTGGATGGGGATATTGTTGGCCAGACGGTTTACTATGGCCGCGGGGCCGGCCGCTTGCCAACGGCCAGCGCGGTGGTGAGCGACCTGGCTGATGTGGCCTGGAGGCTGGCGAATGGAAGCCAGAAGGCGCACTTGGGTCCGGTGTGTACCACGGATAAGGTCAATTTCCGTCCGATGGGTGAAGTGGAGTGTCGGTATTATTTGCGCCTGTCCTTGCAGGATAAGCCCGGAGTGCTTGGTTTGGTGGCCTCCGTCCTGGGGCAGCATGGCATCAGTCTGGCCTCAATTGTCCAGAAGGAACCCAACCGTTCGGGCCGGCATGTCTCGGTGGTGTTGCTGACGCATAAAGCGATCGAGAAGGATGTTAGGGCGGCGCTCCACACCTTGGAGGAACGGAGCGCGCTGGGCGCAAAGCCGGTTTGTTTGCGAATCGAAGATCCGGGAGTTGAAAAGTAATATGACGACGAAAAAGGCATACGGATTGAAAGTGGCGAAGTTCGGAGGGACTTCCGTGGCCGATGCGGCCCAGATCCTGAAGGTCTGTTCCATCATCAAAATGGATGCGGGACGCCGCATCGTTGTGGTCTCGGCGCCGGGGAAACGGCGACCGGATGACACCAAGGTGACGGATATGCTGATCGCCTGCGCCGAGGCCAGACTGGCCGGCAAGTCGGCCGAGGCGGATCTCAAGGCCATCGTCGAACGCTACGCCGATATTCAGCGCGCCGCCGGGGTGGGCGAGGGGATCATCAAGGAGATCGAGGACGATCTGCGCCGCCGTCTGGCATCGGAATCGTCGCATCGTGGCCGTTTTTTAGATTTGCTCAAGGCGGCCGGTGAGGATAACAGCGCGAAACTGGTTGCCGAGATTTTCCGGCACAATGGGGTGGATGCCCACTATGTTAATCCCCAACACGCCGGGATGCTTCTGAGCGACGATTTTGGCAATGCCATGGTTTTGGAGGAATCGTACGGCCGGCTAGGCGCCCTGAAGAATGCGCCCGGAATCAGCATTTTCCCGGGATTTTTCGGTTATACCAAGGCCGGCGATGTGGCCACTTTTTCGCGGGGTGGCTCCGATATCACCGGCGCTATTCTGGCGGCGGCGGTTAAGGCGGATCTGTATGAAAACTTCACGGATGTGGATTCGGTGTTTTCCGCCGACCCGCGTATTGTGAAGAATGCGGCGGCGATCGAATTGCTGACCTACCGCGAAATGCGCGAACTGGCCTATGCCGGTTTCGGGGTGTTTCATGATGAGGCCATCGTGCCCGCCATCAAGGCCAATATTCCGATCTGTATCCGGAATACGAATCGGCCGGATGCGCCGGGAACCCGGATCGTGCCCAGGCGGGAATATAAGAGCGGCGCAGTGGTCGGGATCGCCAGTTCGGATGGGTTTTGCGCAGTGTATGTGGATAAGTACCTGATGAACCGTGAGATCGGGTTTGGTCGGCGCTTGCTGCAGATCCTTGAGGATGAGGGGCTTTCGTACGAGCATGCGCCCTCCGGGATTGACAATGTCTCGGTGGTTTTCCGGGAGAAAGATTTTACGAAGGAAAAGGAAGAGCGCATGCTGGCGCGTATCCGGAGTGAGTTGGGCGCCGATAACATTGACCTGGATCGCGGTCTGGCCCTGGTGATGATTGTGGGCGAGGGGATGCACTATTCCGTGGGGGTGACCGCGCGAGCCTCGTCCGCGCTGGCCTCAGCGGGTGTAAATATCGAAATGCTGAACCAGGGTTCCTCTGAGATCAGCATGATGTTCGGGGTGAAGGCCATGGACCGCAAGAAAGCGGTGCAGGCTTTGTATGAGGAATTTTTCAAGGCGGGGTGATATGACTCAGCGGAAAAAAATAACGATTTATGACACCACCTTGCGCGATGGTTCGCAAGGGGAGGGGATCTCGTTTTCGAGTACGGCCAAGGTTCGTTTGGCACTGATGCTCGATGAGTTCGGCGTGGATTACATCGAGGGCGGCTATGCCGGCTCGAATCCCAAGGACATGGATTTTTTTCACGCCATCCGGGCGAAAACGCTGCGCCATGCCCGTGTGGCGGCTTTTGGCAGCACACGCCGCGCCCACGTGCCTGTCGGGGAGGATCAGAATGTCATGCGGTTGATTGAATCGGAGGCGCAGGTCGTCACCCTCGTTGGCAAGACCTCTGATTTGCACGTTCGCGAAGTGCTCCGCACCTCGCGCGCGGAAAACCTGGCCATGGTGCGCGACACCGTGCGCTATCTCAAGGAGCGCGGTCGTGAAGTTATTTTCGATGCCGAGCACTTTTTCGATGGCTATAAGGAGAATGCGGCCTTTGTCATGGAGGTGCTTCAGGCCGCCATATCCGCCGGGGCGGACAGCGTTGTGCTGTGCGATACCAACGGCGGAATGATGCCGCATGACGTGTTCGGTATTACGTCGGAGGTGATCCGCGCCGTGACGGTGCCCGTCGGAATCCATACCCATGACGACGCCGGCCTGGCTGTCGCGAACAGCCTGGAGGCGGTACGGGCGGGGGCGACGCAGGTTCAGGGAACAATCAACGGCTTCGGTGAACGGACCGGCAACGCCAACCTGTGCTCCATCATTCCGTCCCTGATCCTGAAGATGGGCTCTCGCCTGGCTTGTGAACCCTCTCTTGTGCGGCTTCGCGAATTATCCTTGTTTGCCGACGAACTGGTTGGGCTGAGACCGGATGGCAAGGCGCCCTACGTGGGTGAGAGTGCGTTCGGGCACAAGGCGGGCCTGCACGCCAACGCCGTGCAGAAGAATCCGGTCACGATCGAGCATATTGATCCGGCGTTGGTGGGGAACCGCCGCCGGATCCTGATATCGGAAGATGCCGGTGCGAGCAGCATCCTTCTGAAGGCGGCCGAAATGGGGGTGACGGTTGACCGGAACGCGCCGGAGGTCAAGGAGGCGCTTCAGCGCATCAAAGACATGGAGCGCGACGGTTACTCCTTCGAAAGCGCCGATGCCTCGTTCCGCGTCCTGGTTCAGAAGGTGCTCAAACGGCACAAGTCATTTTTCGACCTTGAAGGGTTCCGCGTGATCGTGGAAAAACGAGGCAAGAACGAGCCCTGCATTTCGGAAGCTACGATCAAAGTGCGTGTGAATAACGAGATTGAACATTCTGTGGCGGAGGGCGACGGTCCCGTCAACGCGCTTGATACGGCCCTGCGCAAGGTGTTGACGCGTTTCTATCCGGAAATCACCAAGGTGGCGCTGACTGATTTTCGGGTGCGCATCCTGGATCCCCAGGAAGCTACCGCCGCCAAGACGCGAGTGGTGATTGAGTCGAGCGATGGCAAGGAGACCTGGGGCACGGTGGGCGTGTCGGAGAATATCATCGAAGCCTCTTGGGAGGCGTTGGTCGACAGCGTGGAGTACAAACTGTTCCGCGAAGAAGAAAAGAAGTCCTGCCGATGAAAGAACTTGAAAAGCAGTATGACCCGAAAACGGTTGAGCCTTACTGGTATGATCGCTGGCAGCAAAAGGGTTATTTCCATGGCGACGCCTCGAAGGGAGGGACGCCGTACTGCATCGTCATTCCGCCGCCGAATATTACCGGGATCCTCCACATCGGCCACGCCCTGAACAATACCATTCAGGATATTCTGGTGCGCTGGCAGCGCATGGAGGGCAAGAACACAGTCTGGCTTCCAGGTACGGACCATGCCGGCATTGCCACGCAGAATGTGGTGGAACGCGCCCTTCGAAAGGAGGGCAAAACACGCCACGATATCGGGCGTGAGGCCTTTGTCGGTAAAGTGTGGGACTGGAAAGAGGAGTATGGCGGCACGATCATCAGGCAGCTTAAACGGCTCGGCGCTTCGTGCGATTGGGAACGCGAACGTTTCACGATGGATGCGGGGCTGAGTGAAGCGGTTGAAGAAGTGTTTTGCCAGCTCTATGACAAGGGCTTGATCTATCGTGCCAACTATATCACAAACTGGTGCCCCCGGTGTCATACAGCGTTATCGGATGAGGAGAGTGAACATCAGGATGTAGCCGGAAAATTGTATTTCATCCGTTATCCGGTGAAGCGCGATGGCAAGCTCACGGCCAGCGAATTTGTGGTGGTGGCGACGACAAGGCCCGAGACTCTGCTCGGTGATGTGGCCGTGGCGGTGAACCTGAAAGATGATCGGTACAAGGCTTTGATCGGAAAAACGCTCAGCCTGCCGGTCTTGCATCGGGACCTGCCGGTGATTGCCGATGATTTTGTGGATCCGGCCTTTGGAACGGGCGCCGTCAAAGTGACTCCCGCGCATGATCCCAACGATTTTGAGATGGGACAGCGCCATAAGTTGGCCCCCATTAACGTGATGAATCCGGACGGGACGATGAACGAAGGCGCCGGTCCGTATGCCGGGCTGGATCGTTTTGAATGCCGTAAACGCATTGTCACCGATCTGACGGCCGCTGGATTGATAGAAAAGATCGAGGCGCATCAGCATGCCGTCGGGCATTGCTATCGCTGTGACACCGTGGTCGAGCCCCGTTTGTCGCTTCAATGGTTTGTCAAGATGAAGCCACTGGCCGAACCGGCTCTGCAGGCGATGTTAGACGGGCGCGTTCGGTTTGTGCCGGAGCGGTGGAACAAGGTTTATGCCGACTGGATGGGAAATATCCGGGACTGGTGTATCTCCCGCCAGATCTGGTGGGGCCATCGCATTCCCGTTTACTATTGTGATGCGTGTCATCACCAGTGGGCGGCGCGCGGGAAGCCGGGCCACTGCCCCCAATGCGGCGACGCGAACCTCCGTCAGGATGAGGATGTCCTGGACACCTGGTTTTCCTCGTGGTTGTGGCCGTTCAGCACCTTTGGTTGGCCTCATAAAAATCCGGATCTGGCGCTTTATTATCCCGGCCACACGCTGGTGACGGCGTCCGAGATCATTTTCTTCTGGGTGGCCCGGATGGTCATGGCCGGCATCGAGTTTATGGGTGAGGTTCCGTTCCGTGAGGTCTATATCCATGGCACGGTGCGCGACGATAAAGGCAGGAAGATGAGCAAGAGTCTGGGGAACTCCATTGATCCCTTGACGATCATTGAGGAGTTCAGCGCCGATGCGCTCCGGTACAGTCTCATGATGATCACGGCGACGGGCCAGGATGTTTATCTTTCCAATGAGAAGTTTGAGATTGGTCGTAATTTCGGCACCAAGATATGGAATGCCGCCCGTTATATGCAGATGCAAGACCCTGCCGGTCCTGTTCGTGCGGCGGCGGGCTTTGATGCGGCCTTGCTGAGCGCGGATGACCGGCATATTCTGGCCAAGCTCAGCCAGACCATAGAGGCTTGCACGGAAAATCTGAAGCGCTTCAGATTCAACGATGCGGCTCAGGATCTCTATGCCTTCATCTGGCATGAATTTTGTGACTGGTACGTCGAATATTCCAAGGATGTGCTCTACGGGCAGGATGCCGCCCGTCGAGCCGAAGTGATTAAGGTGATGCACTATGCCTTCTCGACGGCCTTGCGTCTGCTCCACCCGTTCATGCCGCATTTGACCGAAGAATTGTGGCATGGCATGGGATACGGATCGGAGGAGGAGACCATTATGCTGGCTCCCTGGCCGAAGCCGTTAACCGGGGAGTTGGCGCAATGGGGGGCCACGCCTGAGGTGGTGCAGTATGTGGATGCCCGGCATGAATTGATTCGTATGGGGCGTATGTTGCGAGCCGACTGTGGCATTGCGCCGGGGCAGAAACTGGATTACAGCATCAAGCCCAATACCCCGCAGTTGACTGTCTGGTTGAAGGCTGATACGACGACGTTAATGTCCATGCTGAAGGCGAAGTCGGTATCCGTTGATGCGGCCTTTGTTCCTGCCGCGGCCATGCCAAGCGCCCTGACCCCGATTGGGGCCCTCTATATGCCGATCGAAGGGCTCATCGATGTGAAAGCCGAGTCCGTCAAACTAACCAAGCAGCTTGAAGAACTCGGAGGTCATCTGGAGCGCGCCAACATGAAGCTCAATAACCCGAGCTTTATCAATAAGGCCAAACCTGAAGTTGTGGCGCAGTTTGAGAAATCCCGCCAGGAGCTTCAGGAAAAGTTTAATAAAGTGAAGCGCTTGCTCGACATGATGGGGTGACGCCGGTTTTGACAGAGCAGCCATGGCAGACGTATTCATTACAACGGAAAAACGGCAGGCGCTTGAAGAGCGGATGGCCCGATTGGGGATCCAGGAGAAGGATCTGGTCGAGAAGTTTATTCTTGGCGCCGGCTCCGGTGGCCAGAAGCTGAACAAGACCTCGTCCTGCGTATTCCTCCAGCATCCTAAAACGGGGCTTGAAATCAAGTGCCAGCGGGAACGATCACGGGAATTGAACCGGTTTGTCGCCCGACGCGAGTTATGTGAGCGGTTGGAGGAGCGACTACTCGGTCAGCAAAGCGCCCGCCAGCAGGCCAATGAAAAGATTCGCCGGCAAAAACGCCGCCGTTCCCGTCGTCAAAAGGAACGGGTGCTGGATGACAAGCGGAAGCATTCGGTGAAAAAACAAGCAAGACGGAGCGGGAATTTTGAATCCTGAACCCTTCCAGACAGCCGGACAAAAGATCCGGGAGTGGCTGATCCGGTGGTTCTTGATGGCCATCGCGGTGGGCATGGCTGATTTTCTTGTGGCCGGCGTGTCGACTGACGATTGGCCGAGCTTGTTGGCTGCCGCCTTGATTCTCGGGATTTTAAATTCCCTTGTGAAGCCCATTCTGGTCATGGTGGCCATGCCGCTGGTCGTGCTAACGCTGGGGTTCATGCTTCTGTTTATCAATGCCTTTCTGCTTCTCCTGACGAGGCAACTGGTGCCCGGATTTCATGTGGATGGATTTGGCTCCGCGATGTGGGCATCTCTTGTCATTAGCATTGTCAGTATGATTTTGGGTAACAGGCGGAGGTACTTCCGGCCGTCCTCCCGCAAAGCCCCGGCGACCGAGGCTTATTCCGAACCGACGCCGATTAGAAACCCGCCTCCGGGAAAAGGTCCAATCATTGATGTATAACTTATGAAAAACAACGAATCCGGATTAAAAAGTTCCTTTGACCTCGCCATGGAGCGGTTGGCAAAACGCGGCGAGGGGATTACGGCCCTTACCGAGGACCAGAAGCAGGCCATGGCAGAGATTGCGAGTCGTGCTAAAGCCAAAATTGCAGAGATTGAAATCCTATACGAGAAAAAAGTAGCCGAGGCTCGTGCCGCCGGGGATGCGGAGAAGGCGGACAAGATCGAAGGGGAAAAAAGGTTCGAAATCGCCAAGCAACGTGAAAAAGAAGAGTCGGAGCGGAATCGAATCCGCCCCTCCTGATCTGGATCGACTGTTTTGCCCATGAATTCTGAAAAAAAACGCATTCTAGTTGTCAAGCTCAGCTCACTCGGCGATATTTTTCATGCACTTCCGACGGTCCATAATCTGAAAGTGGCTCTGGATGCCGAAATTGACTGGGTTACCCAGCCGGAATATGTGGGATTGGTTCATTGTTTTCCGTGTGTGTCCTCCGTTATCCCTTTTCCCCGGCGTCAATTCTGGCGACGGTCCTGGGAACTGTGGCGAACGATCCGGGCTCAGCGCTATGATTATGTCATTGATCTCCAGGGGTTGATCAAGAGCGCGATTGTGACACGATTTGCCCGTGGCGGGATAACCATCGGGCCCTCGTTTCAACGTGAGGGCGCCAGATTCCTTTACGATGACGTGGCGGGAACACGCAACAAAAACCGTCATGCGGTTGAGGAAAATCTGGACGTGATACGCTATCTTGGGTTGCCGGTCATTCCCGTATCGTTTCCCGTCATGTTCCCGGCACCAACGGGGGATTATCCTGAGCCGAGAGTGGCGCTTGTGCCACTCTCTCGCAGGGCGAACAAAAACTGGCCGGTGTCCCATTTCCTGGAAACTGCCCGGCAACTCCAGATAGAGCGTGGAGCCTCGATATTCCTTTTCGGAAGCAAAGAGGATCGGGTGGTATGCGAGCGCATGCGTGAAGTGTTGTCGGCCACACCGGGTGCCGGGGCTGTCCTTAATTTAGCCGGTCAGACCAGTCTAGTGGAAATGGGCGGCTGGTTTTCCAAAATGAATATGGTTGTGGCGAACGATTCCGGGCCCCTTCATATGGCCGTCGCTCTTGGAATACCGGTGGTTGCCCTGTTCGGTCCGACCGACCCCGGGAGGACGGGACCCTATGGAGTCGGGCAGGGTGTCATCACATCGGAGATGGACTGTTGCCCCTGTTTTGATAAACAATGCCGTTTGCCAAGAGTGGATTGTATGACGGGTATTTCTCCTGATCAGGTGATGGCGGTGATTCGGACACTATTGAACACGGCAAAGATAGGGCAACCATCGTGATGAGTGACTCATTTATTATGAAAGTAACCAGAATAGCCATGGCTACGGTTGTTCTCGTGCTGCTGGTCGCTATGGGCTCGGGGTGCGGCGAGAAAGTCGGGGTTTCCGATGAGTCCGAAAGGGATTACCCCGGCATGAAGAAAGCCAGGGAATTTGAAAATGCAAATGACCTGGACGGGGCGCGGAAAGCCTACGAGGGGATTTTGGATCGCGATCCCCTGATTGCGCGCGCCCATCTGGCCTTGGCCTTCCTTTTGGAGAAAACGGGAAAGAATTACGCCGAGGCGATTTATCATTTTCGCCGGTATTTAACGCTGCGCCCGGATACGGAAAAGAAAATGATGATTGAGAGTCATATCCGTACCGCTACGCTTTGTTTTGTGGGGACGGTTTTCCCAAATCAAGCGGCCATGCTGTCCCGGATGGCGGAGGTTGAAAAGGAAAATAAAGCCCTGAAGATTCGTGTTGCTAATCTGGAGTCTCAGACGGTGCAATTGCGTGTTGCGTTGGCTGCAGCACGGGCAAAAAATGCGGTGAAAAAGGAAAAGACACCGCCTTGAAGACGCGCTTGAATCAGGCGGTGGCGATTGCTAGCATGACGATGTCAGCGTTTAGCTAAAACGCGGAAAAGAACAAAAGAGGAGACACTTATGGGTACGGATTTCTTTGATGACGATCTGGCGCAACGGCGCGGGGCAAGCAAGTCCACTTCACTTGGGGCCGGGCCGGATGGCATGATGAATCTGAAGTCCGATGACCTGGCAAGCCGTCCTCTTTCCGATATTAACATTACCCGCATGGCGCGGCACCGTGAAGAAGTCAACACCCAGAAAGCATCGGCTAAACTCCATATTGAACGCCTGAAGCAGAAGCAGAGCGAGATGGAGCGTGAGGAGCAAATGCTCTCGGATCTGCTTGAAAAGCAGGATCAATATGAGCGTGGCAAGCAGGAGATGATTGACCGGCATTCTGAGAGTTTGGTGTCGCTCCAGAAACTGGGTGACCATGCGTCCCGCCAGGTTGAAGTGTACTTCACTACGCGGGATCGACTGGCGGCCGCTTTGGATGAACTTCAGAAAATCAATGACACCAACTGGCCCGAGGAGTCGTTCCGGGATGAATTGAATAAGGCTGTTGTACAGATTGATGCGATCAGGAGCGATTTTGTCAAGGCGCAGGCGACCATTGAGGCGGTGGGCGGGCCGGTCATATTGTTTGATGAACAGGCCCGCAAGACTTCCACGCAGGATGAGGATGAGTTTGAGACGACAACAAAAGGCTTTGGATATTGGCTAAAGGTCGGTTTTGCCGTCAGTCTGCCGCTTGTCGTGGCGATTGTTGCGGCTGTGATTATTCTGGTCGTGAAGGGACGTTAAGGAGATATGCAACGGGGCCGGCGAAAAAATTCACGTTTGCAGGAGAGACTCGACTCTCTCCAGCGCGAGCTTGCCCGTGTGGAAAGCGATATCAAGGGTATCTCGCATGCCATCGATAGTCCCGATCCGGAACAGGTGCGACGTCGGCTTAGTAAAGTTTCAATCCAAGAGGCGCCCCGGGCGAGTTCGCCCGAACCCATATTTGAGACGCCTGTGTCACAGGGGACCGCCTATACGGAGGACGTGGCGATTCCCAAACCCGTTCCAGATCAACGCTTCCAAACGTATTTCGGAAGCGGCAGTCTTCATTCTGTCCGACCGCTCCGCCAGGAGCGCAGGGTTCAACGGAATAAGGCTGTTTTTATGTTTGTTCTGGCGTTGGTGTTTCTATACTTCGTCTACAACTTGATTTTCTGAGCACTTTGAAGACGCGCCTTCTGTGTGGTTGAGGCGATCAATCCCGTTTGAAGGTCTGTGACTTCAATCGTAAGTTGGAGGTAGGCCTGTCCCTTTTTCGACAACGTGATGGGTATTGAAAATGCCTTCGTGATTTTGATCAGGGAACCCGTGAGCATATAGCGGGCGCCCAGTTTCTTACCAATCACGGTTTGTGTTTCCGGAGAGCAATTGGCCAGTTGATAGCCCTGTCCCATCATCCATGCGTCGCGTAGACTCTCGTCGATGAAACTGGCTTTCCCGCAGTTAATCAGTTTCGTTCGTATCGTGTCAGCGATGATTTTGGTCTCAAAGGGTTCATCCGTTCGGTTCTCAATACCCATGACCACCAGGATAGGCTTTTCGGCAAATATGGATGAGGAGAGGAGGTCACTATTAACCTCTTCGGCGAGCCGTTTCAGGTCACCAAACTCATCGTTGGTAGTCACGGGGAGGGGCGCCGCTTTACCCGCGTTATTCGGCGTGGGGACTGGGGAGGTGGTGCAGCCCTCACCCATGGCGATGGCCGCCACGATCAACGCAAGGCGCATCATAACAGGCATAAATGGGGACATCCGTTCACCTTCCTTAACTGTGCTCTATCCTACAAGCGTCTGGTTACAACTCAACTTGAATTCCGACCTCAATCACCCTGTTGGGAGGGATCCGGAAAAACTTGGAGGCATCCCAGGCATTTCGCGACAGATAGGCAAATAGAATTTTTCGCCACGGTCTCATGTTTCGACCGTTTACCAGTATCAGCGTTTCGCGTCCGAGGAAAAAGGTTGTCCTCATTGGATCCAGATCAAGTCCCTCGATGCTCATGTTTTTCAGGAGGGTTGACAGATCCGGATCCTCGCTGAAGCCATATCGTACTTGGATTTGATAGAATCCTTCTGGAAGCGCTTTTATTTGGGTTCTTTCGTTCTCCGGCACACGGGGGATATCTTCGGTCTGGATGGTGATGAAGACAATTTGCTCATGCAGAATTTTGTTGTGCTTATAGTTATGAAGCAGTGTGCGGGGGATTCCGTTCGGATTTCCGGTCAGGAATATCGCTACGCCGGGTACCCGGTGAGGTTTTGAGGAAGCCACATCATTGATGAAAAGATCGATCGAAATGGCGGCTTCGGCCATTTGCCGCCCCAGGATTTCACGCCCTCGATACCAGGTTGTCATCATGATGATAAACCCGACAGAGATGGCTAAGGGAACCCATCCGCCGTCACCGATTTTCAGGATATTTGACCCAAAAAAAGTGAGATCCATGAACAGGAAGGGCACCGCGATAAGGCCTACGACGGGCCACGGCCAGTGCCATAGGCGGCGCATCACGGAAATCATAAACAACGTTGTAATAAGCATGGTGAGCGACACGGCCACCCCGTAGGCACCGGCCAGGCTGTCGGAGTTTTTGAACCCGATCACCAGCAGTATGGTGCCCACCAACATGAGCGCACTCACCAAGGGGAGATAGACCTGGCCGATCTGCCTTTTTGAAGTGTGAATGATGGATAGACGCGGGCAATAGCCGAGTTGGATCGCCTGCCGGGTCATGGAGAAGGCACCCGAAATAATGGCTTGTGAGGCGATGATGGTGGCTGCCGTGGCGAGCGCAACCATCGGGTAAATAGCCCAGTGGGGAACGTTCCTGTAGAAGAGATTCGAAATCAAATCCTGCTTCAGGGCGATTTGACCGTGTATCAGGGTCACGCTTTGAGGATCAGTTAATTGATGGAGCATCCAGGCACCCTGGCCGCAATAGTTCAATACAAGCGCCGGCATGACCAGGGTAAACCACCCGAGCCGAATGGGGCCGACGCCAAAGTGACCCATGTCGGCATAAAGCGCTTCGCCCCCCGTAACCGCCAGAAAGACGGCCCCCATGGTTACAAACGCCTGCCATCGGTTATTTATGAAAAACTCTATCGCATGCAGGGGATTTATGGCGGACAGAATGCCTGGTGCTCCGATGATGGAGCGGATTCCCAGAATGGCGATGGAGGCAAACCAGAACAGCATTACCGGGCCGAATATGGCGCCCACTTTCTGGGTGCCATGTCGTTGCATCCAGAACAAAGCGACCAGGATGATCAGCGAGATGACGATAATCGCATGGGGTGAGACTGTGATCGATCCCATATTCAAACCCTCAACGGCGCTTAGCACAGAAATCGCCGGCGTGATAAGGCCGTCGCCATAAAGCAGGGAGGCCCCAAAGAGTCCGAGCAAAACAAAAAACAACGTTCCTTTCCCCGCTTTTCGATCGCGGTTAACCAGCGCCATCAGCGCCAGAATGCCGCCCTCGCCACGGTTGTCAGCCCGAAGCACCAAGGCCAGGTATTTAATCGTAATGAGGGTGAGCAATGACCACAGGATCATGGAAATGATGCCGAGAATGTTGGCTTCGGTTGGGAGAACCCCGCACCCAGGGGTGAAACTGACGCGGGTGGAGTAAAGGGGGCTTGTGCCAATATCGCCATAAACGACACCCAGCGCCGCGATGGTAAGCCCCAGAAGTGCACGCTTAGAATGGCTTGAGTTCATATTCGCATCGGGAGTCGGGCAAATGGCTTTTTCTGAATCATTTGCGCCATTTCCGGGCAGGGGGTGGAGGGGTAGATGAATCGGGTTTTTCCTGGCTTTTAATGACGGCATCCGCGTGACGTGGATATTTGAAGACGGGTTTGAATCCGGCAGTGGCGAGACGCTGTGTCAGGGCCTTGATGGTTTCAAGGGGGGTGTTGGATGGGATTTCGATGATTAAAGGAATATTGGGTTGGGCATGGCTTTTTTTCAGGGCCGTGATCAAGCTCGAGGAATCGACCGTTCTGTCGTTTATGAGGAACAATGAAGGGGACTTCATGATCAGAATGGGCTGATCTTCAGTTCCCGCAGGCATAGTCCGGCATCCGGTGAGACTGGAAGAGGCCATTAACAAGATCGATAGGCTCGCTATGAATTGTAATGTGCTTTTCATAAACAGAGCGAAACAATAGGAGATCTTATTGAAAAACTCCAGTATAGAGTGCGATCTGCTGATCGCTTGGCTGATCGCTTTGAAAAACTCTTTATGAATGCGGTCGCATTCGCTATGGTCTAAGGCTTTACGAGTCAAGGGAACCCTTTGCTTATGGAAACGAAGAAGAAAATGAGAATTCTGTCGGGGATCCAGCCTTCGGGAAAGCTGCACCTTGGCAATTATTTCGGTATGATGAAGCCCGCCCTGGAACTTCAACAAAAAGGGGACGCTTTTCTCTTTATCGCCGATTATCATGCCTTGACGTCCGTGGCCAATCCCGAGGTTTTGCGCCAGAATATCCGTGATGTCGCGCTCGATTTTCTCGCCTGCGGACTGGATGCGACCCGGACGGTGTTTTTCCGCCAAAGCGATGTGCCTGAAGTTCTTGAACTGACATGGTTGTTATCCACGGTAACCCCGATGGGGCTACTTGAACGTTGCCACTCTTTCAAAGACAAAACGGCGAAGGGACTTGCCGCTTCGCACGGGCTGTTTTCTTATCCTGTCTTGATGGCGGCGGATATTCTTGAGGTGCAGGCCACCACGGTGCCTGTGGGACGCGACCAGAAACAACATGTTGAGGTTGCCCGCGACATTGCCATAAAATTCAATATGCAGTTCGGCGATACCTTTACCATTCCGGAGTCGGTGATCCGTCCGGATGTGGCCGTCGTGCCCGGGGTGGATGGCCAGAAGATGTCTAAGTCGTATAACAACACCATTGAAATATTTGGTTCGGAAAAAGATACCCGGGCGAGAATGATGAGAATTGTGACCGACAGTACCCCTCTGGAGCTACCCAAAGATCCCGCGACGTGCAACGTCTTTGCCTTATACAAACTATTCGCGTCTGATTCAGAGCTGGCCGAGATGGACGCCCGCTACCGGGTGGGCGGGTTTGGTTATGGGGTGGCGAAAAAAGCCCTGTTCGAAGCCATGTGGACGTATTTCGAACCCTTCCGCAAGCGGCGCGAGGAATTGGAAAAAGATTCCTCGTTTGTAGAGGCGGTGCTGAGAGAAGGCGCGGAGCGGGCCCGGACAGAAGCCCGCAAGACATTATCGGCGGCCCGACGGGCGGTTGGTTTGGAGTAGACGCAGGCATAAACGGGTCGCATTGACCTTGGCCTTGCTGATTTGAAGGATTCATATGACTCAAATTGTGGTTCAGGATGATTATAAGGTGTCACTCGAAGTGTTCGAGGGCCCTCTTGATCTTCTCTTGTATCTGATCAAGAAGGATGAAGTGGATATCTACAACATCCCCATTGAGCGGGTGACCAAGCAGTACATGGAGTATCTCTCCCTCATGAAGCTGCTTGATCTTAACATTGCCGGTGAATTCATCGTCATGGCCGCCACGCTGATGATGATCAAGAGCCGCATGCTGTTGCCGGTCGATGTGCGCCCGGAGATCGAAGACGAGGAAGAGGATCCTCGCTGGGAACTGGTAAAGCAACTGGTGGAATACAAGAAATTCAAGGAAGCGGCCTCCCATCTTCAACATCGCGAATACCTTCAGGAGAACGTTTTTGCCTTTGGAAGCGATGCCAGCGGGGGGATTGAGGAAGGACCCGGAGTCGGGCTGGGGGATGTCAGTTTGTTTGACCTGATTTCGGCCTTTAATGATGCTTTGAAGAAAATCAAGGTCGAGGATTTCGGGGAGATCCACGACGAGCAGTTCACAGTCGTTGATAAAATCGAATTTGTACTGGGGACGGTTAAAACGAAGGGGAAAGTCACGTTTTCCGCCCTCTTTGAGAAGGCCGCCAGCCGGAATGAGATCGTGTGCACGTTCCTGGCTATTTTGGAGTTGATCCGGCTGCGCCAGCTTGGGGCGCAACAGGATGCCGATTTTGGCGAGATCGTGATTGTGAAAGAAGCGGACGTTTAAGGGGATTAAGTTATGGAGGCGATACAGGTGGAATTAAAACAGGTCCTCGGGGCGATCATTTTTGCGGCACGTCAACCCATGACCGTTGGGGCGATTCGGAAAGTCTTGCAGGAAACGGCTGAGATCAACCGCGAAGAAGCCGGGGTTTATGGTTCGGTTAAAGACGCGGAACTCAAGGCGTGTCTGCGGCAGCTTCAAACGGAATGCGAGACCAGCAAAACAGGTGTTCATTTGGTGGAAAATGCCGACGGGTTTCGTTTTCAGAGCGATCCCATAGGCGGCACCTGGGTGCGCCACATGCTGAATGTGGGGAAACCCACCCGGCTGTCCCGTCCGGCTTTGGAAACGCTTGCCATTATTGCCTACCGGCAACCCATTTCGCGCGCCGAACTGGAAGGGGTGCGCGGGGTTGCGGTGGATCATGTGATCCGGATGCTCATGGAAATGCAGCTTATCAAGATTGTCGGGCGAAGCGAGTTGCCTGGGCGCCCCATGCTTTATGGCACGACGGCCCTGTTTCTTGAGCATTTCGGCCTCAAGGAGGTTAAGGATCTTCCCGGGATTGCTGAATTGAGCCGGATGGATGCATTACGGCAGAAGCAGGAAATCAGCGCCAAGGAGGCGGCGGCCACGGTGGCACCAGCCGTGGAGGCCCCCGTTGAAAACCCTGATCCGTCGGATCCGTCCGATCCATCGGATGATGACGATGACGATTCGGATGATGACGACGACGATGAAGACGACGACTCAGGCGAGGAGAAGTCATGAATTTGGACGCAGTTCGAAAAAAAATAGACGGCGTAGACGCAAAACTTGTCAAACTCCTGAATGAGCGTACGCGGTATGCGTTGGAAATCGGTAAGCTGAAGAAGAAAGACGGAAAAAGCATTTATGTCCCCGCTCGTGAAAAGCAGGTGCTAGCCCGTGTTTCAGAACTCAGTCAGGGTCCGCTTTCAGATAAGTCGATCCGGGCCATTTATCGGGAAATCATGTCTGCGGCCCTGGCGCTTGAGAAGAATCTCAAGGTGGCTTACATGGGACCGCCGTCTACGTTCTCGCATCAGGCCGCTCGCAGCCGGTTCGGAGGAAGTGTTGACTATCTGTCGTGTGAGACAATCAGTGATGTATTCGAAGCGGTCGAGAAACAAATGGCTGATTACGGGGTGGTTCCGGTCGAGAATTCAACCGAGGGCGCTGTAACGTATACGCTCGACCGGCTGACCGAAACCACGCTGAAAATTTGCGCAGAATTATACCTGCCGGTTTCTCAAAGCCTGCTTTCGCGGGTGTCGCGGGACAGTATTAAGAAATTATACAGTCATCCCCAGGTGCTGGGGCAGTGCCGACAATGGACGCAGCGGGAAATGTCCGGGGTGGATCTGATTCCCGTGGCAAGCACGGCCAGGGCGGCAGAACTGGCGGCCAAGGAGGACAATGCCGGCGCCTTGGCGAGTCAGCTGGCGGCGGAGATATACGGCCTTAATGTCCTGGAAACCGATGTGCAGGATATAAGTGGTAACACCACCCGCTTTTTAGTGATTGGCAACAGCCAGAATCCTCCCACGGGTGAGGACAAGACATCCCTTCTGTTTGCGGTCCAGCACAAGGCGGGCACACTTTATAGCGCCTTGGAATCGTTTAAGAAGTTCGGCTTGAATTTGACCAAGATTGAGTCTCGCCCGAGTCGGGGTAAACGCTGGGAATATTTCTTTTTTGTGGATGTTGAAGGCCATGCGGAGGATAAGCCACTGAAGAAAGCTCTGGCGGATTTGGCCAGCCAGTGTGCGCTTATGACCGTGTTGGGATCCTATCCGAAAGCCTAACCAGAGAGAGTCGATGATGACGATTAAAGACTTGGCGAAACCATGGGTGGCGGGGCTTGGGATCTACGAGCCGGGTCGGCCAATCGAGGAGGTTGCCCGCGAAATGGGGTTTCAGGACGCGGATGAGATCATCAAGCTGGCCTCCAATGAAAACGCCTTGGGGCCGTCTCCGAAGGCGGTTGCCGCCATGAAAAAGGCAGCGCGACAGATGCATCTGTATCCGGATGGAGGTGCCTTCTACCTACGCCAGGCGCTCGGGCAGAAACTGAATATTTCGCCTGAGCAGATTATCGTGGGTTCGGGTAGCAACGAATTGATTGAGTTTATCGGACATGTGTTTCTGGATTCTTCGACCGCCATCGTCATGGCTGATCGGGCGTTTGTGGTTTATAAACTGGTGGCGGATATGTTCCGGGCCCGTACCATCAAAGTACCCATGAAGGATTTTACCCACGATCTGGACGCCATGCTGGCGGCTATCACTCCGGATGCCCGGATCGTTTTTGTGGCCAATCCTAACAACCCAACGGGAACGATGGTAGATCAGGCCGCCCTCGACCGGTTTATGGAGCGGATTCCGGATCATGTGGTAGTGGTGTTTGATGAAGCCTATATCGAACTTCTCCCTCCTGACCGTCAGCCTGATTGCCTGAAATATGTTCGCGACGGACGAAAGGCGATCGTGCTTCGAACGTTTTCCAAGACTTACGGTCTGGCCGGTCTGCGGATCGGGTATGGAATTGCGTCGGAGGATTGCATCAAGCTGATGCAGCGTGTTCGACAACCGTTCAATACCACGGCCATGGCGCAGGTGGCGGCCATTGCGGCATTGGAGGATGATGCGTTTGTCGCCAGAACCCGGGCGATGACTCAGGAGGGGGTCGCCTATTTTGAAGCCGTGTTCAGCCGGATGAAGCTTGAATACGTGCCCACGGCCGCTAACTTTATTCTGGTGAAAGTCGGGCCAGGGCGGGCCATATTTGATGCCATGCAGAGGGCGGGTGTGATTGTTCGCTCCATGGATCCCTATGGCCTTCCGGAATACATCCGGATCACCGTCGGAACCCGGACTGAAAACAAGCGGTGTATTTCGGCGCTTAAGAAAATCATCAAGGAATTGTCTCGGAAGTAATGGCTTGCCCTATGAATAAAGTTGCCATAATCGGGTTGGGTTTGATGGGAGGCTCTCTGGGGTTGGCTCTTAAATGTAAGGGGCTCGCCAAGGTAAGCGCCTCTGCCCGCCGTGAAGAGACACGGCGTCTCGCGTTGAGCATGGGCGCGGCGGATGAAGTCTTTGAGTCTCCCCGCGAGGCGTTGCGGGGTGCGAATATTGCCGTGTTCTGTACGCCGGTATGCAGTATCTTGGCTCTGGCACAGGACTGCCTCTCCGCCTTTGAACCCGGCTGTGTGATCACCGACGTAGGCAGCACCAAGGCGGATCTCGTTCGTGATATGACCCTTCTTCTTTCGGGTTCCAAGGTGGCCTTTGTGGGAAGTCATCCCATGGCCGGTTCTGACAAAACTGGACTGGAGGCGGCCAAGGCAAATCTGTATCAGGGAGCCGTGACGGCCATCACGCCTGTGGCTGGAACACTGGATTCGGCGGTGCAATCCATAGAAACGTTCTGGTGTGGGGCAGGGGCAAATGTGGTGAGAATTGCCCCTGATGCCCATGATATCCTCGTGGCGCGCAGCAGTCATTTACCGCATCTTATCTCCGCGCTGCTGGTTGTCACTGCGGGACGTAACAGTCCAGTCGATCTGCCGAAATTCTGCGGCCCCGGATTCCGTGACACCACCCGTATTGCCGCCGGCTCCCCTGATATGTGGCATGATATTGTAAAAACCAACCGGGATGCGATTTTGGCGGAACTCCACGCCTATAATAATGAACTTGCTGGGTTGATATCCGCGATCGAGAAACAGGATTTCGGCCGGGTAAAGTTTTTTTTGGAGCATGCCCGCATGCTTCGGCAGGAGCTATCCGGATGATTCGGGGATCGGTCGTGTTGACAGAAGTGGATGTTTTTTGTAATAATTAACCCCGTTTTGTAACACTAATAGGAGAAAATCCATGTCGTATGTGATATCAGAAAAATGCACAAAGTGTGGCAGCTGCGCCCCTGTGTGTCCCCAGGAAGCGATTGCCGAAGGTTCCAAGCAGTTCGTGATCGATGCCGATAAATGTGTGGATTGTGGCCTCTGCGCCGGCGAATGTCCGGTCGAGGCGATTTCTCCTGCATGATGAATGGCGGTTATCGGTTTCTGTTCGGCCCAGTACGCTCACGGCGACTGGGCCGTTCTTTAGGTATCGATCTCGTCCCTCTTAAGGTTTGTACCTACGACTGCCCGTATTGTCAGGTCGGTGTGACCACACTGAAAACGCTGGAGCGACGCGACTATGTTCCCGTGGCTGAGGTTCTGGCGGAATTTGATGATTGGCTGGCTCGTGACGGGCAGGCGGATTGCGTAACCTTGGCTGGCGGTGGCGAGCCCACCCTCCATCTCCGGTTTGGCGAGGTGATTGAGGCCATTGGGGCGCGATGTTCATTGCGTCGCATCTTGCTGAGTAATGGTTCGCTTTTTTCAGACCCCGAAGTTCGGGGTTCGGCCGCCAGGGCGGATGTGGTCAAAGCGACCCTCAGTGCCTGGGATCAGGTTTCTTTTGAACAGATGCATCACCCTCATCCTGACTTGACGTTTGACGCTTTTCTTGAAGGTTTAAAGATCTTCCGGACTGATTTTCACGGTGAATATTGGCTGGAAGTCTTTGTTGTGTCCGGCCTGAATGATGATCCCGAAAGGATCGGGCGTATCGCCGAGTTGGCCCGCAGGATTCAGCCGGATCGGATCCACTTGAATACGGCCGTACGTCCTGCGAGAGATAGTTCGGTGCTGCCCGTTTCATCCGCTCGCATGGATGAATTGGCCCGTCTCTTTTCGCCGGTGGCTGAAGTGATCGGGGTGGCCACAGCCGGGGCGCCCATTCCAAAAGGCGCAATGAATCAACTTGAACGATCCGGGACAATACTGGCTTTGCTACAGCGGCATCCCTGTACCGCTGTTGACATCTCGAAAACCCTCGGACTTTCGGTTGCTGAAGTCGAGCAGGCCATCGATTCCTTGAGTAACCTTGGACGAGTGCGGCGTGAACCGGTCGGTTCCGGCGACTTCTTTGTGGCGACGTGAGATGGGGTTGACTATGGCGGATTCCCTTCCGGAACAATTGAAGACCGATGGCTCTCCCCTGACGGACATTCAAATCCGCCGGGGTCTGCGCGTGAATATTATTGCGGGTAGTCTGGGTAGCATCTGGGGCATTATTGTGGGCGGCATGCCGCTGACGATGTTTATGAATGCCCTCGGGGCGAGTGGCGTCATGATTGGGTTGACGGCCACGGTGGGTCAATTGGCCATGGCCCTTCAAATCCCATCCGCTTTGTTGGCGGAGCGATTGCCGGCTCGCAAGCCCTATTGGGGCACGGTGGTGTTGCTACACCGGTTGTTGTGGTTTATCCCGGCTTTGCTGCCGCTTCTAGTCGTGCCCGGCACGTCGTGGGTGGCGGGGGCCGTGGTGGGCGTGGTGGCGGTCAGTGCGGTGCTGGCGCAACTGGGAACGGCTCCTTGGTGGAGTTGGATGGCAGAATTAGTTCCGGCGCAATCGCGCGCGAGTTTCTGGGGGATCCGGCACAGTCTGGCATCATTTTCCGCGTTGGTGGGTATCGTACTGGCTGGTTGGGTGTTAGATGCTTTCAACGATCCAGCCCAGCCGCGCCGCCTTCTCACCGGCTTTGTCATAGTATTCAGCTTTGCCGCGCTTCTCGGGGCTGCGGATGTCATTGTTCATATGTGGGTGCCGGAACCCAAGCCCGGCGGAGTGATCCGTCGCGAGGGCCTCTTGAACCGGTTTTTCCATCCACTCGCCCATCGCGACTTTCTATGGTTGACACTGGCCATGGGGGTTTGGACATTTGGCATCGGACTGATCGCTCAGCTGGGGTTTGTGTATCTCAATCGCATTTATCATATCGGGTATGCCGCCATGTCGGCGATGGTGATCAGCAGCATGATTGGCGCGTCCATCGCGGGGTTCTTGTGGAGTTACGTGATGGATCGCGTGGGGGCGAGAAACTTCGGCGCTGTCATGATGATCGTGGCGCCATCCCTGGGCGCCTTCTGGTTTTTCATGCGCGATATCACCGTGCTGATCGACTTGCCGTTTCTTCCGTCCTTCACCGTGGCCCAGCCGATACTGATCCTGATGGTCGTCAACATTTTTGCCGGGCTATTTTATTCAGGGGTGGGCCTGTCCCAGGTTAGTCTGGCGGCGGCGCTGATGCCGGCCCATGGGCGCACCATGGCCATGGCTGTGCATTGGAGTGTGGTGGGGGCGATCGGCGCCCTCGGGCCGCTGGTTGCCGGCAAAGTGATGGATTGGATGAATGCACATCCCTTTACCTGGGTTATGCCCACGGGTACCGTGTTTGGATTCTTTCACGTCCTGATTCTCATGCAAATGGCGTTGGTCTGGCTGGTGGCTGTGCGTATGCTCTTAAACGTCCGCCAACGCGAGGGTGAGATGACCTTTCGTACGGCGCTGGCCAGCCTGCATGTGGGTAATCCGCTGCGGTTATTTACAGGAACCTATAATATTCTGGCGATGCTCAGTTCGACGACCTGTGACGGGCGTGCGGATGCGGTGCGCAAACTGGGCGAGGATCGCCTGCGGATTGCTGTGCGCGACCTGATCGAAAAATTGGATGATACCTCGGCCGACGTGCGCGAAGAGGCCGCCATGGCGCTGGGCCGGATCGGCAGCCCTGATGCGGTGGAGGCCCTGGTTCATAAACTCGATGATCCCCACATTGACCTCATGCCTCAAATTGCCCGGGCGTTGCGTCAGGCCCATGACCGGTCAAGTGTTGACGCGCTCATCCGCCGCCTCAGTGACGGTGATCGGGAAACGGTATCCGAAACCGCTCGCACGCTGGGCGAGATTGGCGATGAGCGCGCCACGGAACCCCTCATGAAGGTGCTGGCGGAAAGCCACGACTCGAAGATTGTGTCAGCCTCCAGCGAGGCGCTTGCCAAGTTGGGCGAAATGGCCGCCATTTATGAGATTTTGCCGCGCCTGCAACAGACGGTCAACCCCGTGCTCAAGCGTTCACTGGCGGTGGCCGTTGCGGATTTGATCGGCGATCCCAGCGAATTTTATCGAATTTTAGTCCGCGAGCAGCGGGCCCGTGGATCCGAAGTCGAACGGATGTTGTTCAAGCTCAGGGACTTGATTGCCTCTGCCACGCGCGAGCATTTGCAAGGACAGGGACGGGCATTGATCGAGAAAACTCGGCAGATCGAACTGGCTTATGTCGCGGGGCGGATCGACGGCATTGAAGACGCGCTGTTTGATTTAGCGATCGGGTTGGCAGCCTTGCGTTATGGAATTGAGTTTGGCGGGGATGAAGAGGTGTTTGTCGAATCGCTGATCTGGCATGACCCCCGGTTCGGGGCCGGGGTGTGGTATCTGGAGTTGATGCGTGAAGCCCGCGATAAGGATGGACCCAAAGTTCGACCGGATGACACGAGCGCCCTGTTGGGCCTCTACATCCTGTCCCATTGGGTGGCCACATAAGTCAGGCTGGCCTGTTGCGCGCTGTTGCGAGCTTGACCCCCGTGTCATGGATGTGGATACTCGCTTCATCAATCATTGATTCTTGGAAAGGTTTTAGCGGATATGTTGACTCTATTATTATCATTACTCACCATGGGTGGTTTGTGGGTTGGACTTCATTACGGTTGCCACCTGCACGTCTGGAGTGTCGTTATCTCGGTTCTCGCGGGGGTTGGCATACAGGTTTCGTCCACACTCTGGATTCGCAAGAGGATCAACTCCATTATGGCAGGCATTCAGGCACGCATCACGGAACGAAACAATGTGCTCAAACGAAAATATGAACAACTCGCCAGTCGTGGCGGGAACATCAGGTTTATCATGGATCAGGCCCGAAAGGATCAGGACGCCATGCTCACCGAGGCGCTGGAAACCACCCGTAAGATGGATCCTTATTGCCGGTGGAGCCTGCTGCTTGACCGGCAGATCAATGCCCTGCGGGTGCAGTTCCTCTTCCAATTGAAGAAGTTTGATGAAGTGGATCGTCTTCTGCCTAAAACCATGCTTGCCGATCCTATCTTGTGTTGCATGAAAATGTGCCGGCAGTATCATCTTGGCGAGGAAGCTGAACTTCAGAAAACCTATGATAAGTACCGGAAGAAATTCAAGCATGACGCCACGCTCATTTATGCCTCCTATGCCTGGATGTTGATCCGGAAGAAGCAGACTGAAAAAGCGCTCAAGGTTCTAGTGGATGGTAAAACGGCGACCGATGATGAAACTTTGGAGAAAAACTGGGAACACGTTGCCAATGGCAGGTTCAATCAATTTTCCAACTCTGGCTTAGGCGAATCGTGGTACGCCTTGCTGCTTGAGGAACCCAAGCAGCCCAAGCAACCCGCCCCCCGTCAGGTTCGCCCCGGCTCAAAGTTCAGACGGTTCTGACCTGTGGAATTTTATGAAATCCGCTCATCTCACCGCTGCCTCCGCCGTGCCCGCTCCGGGCGGGGCCGGAAAGGGTGGGGCGATGATGACCGACGATCCCTACGTGTCGCTGTATGTGGCGCATCTTGAACATGAGCGCAATGCCTCACGGCATACCGTGGCCAATTATCTCATGGATATCGCCCAGTTTGTCCGCTTCACTTGGACAGGTGATGCCCTGCCGCCATATCCGTGGGGTTCGGTGGATCGATTCAAGTCGCGCGCGTTTTTGATTGATTTCCAAAAACGGGGAAGCGAAGCCACCACCACATCGCGAAAACTGTCCAGTCTGCGCGCATTCTACAAATTTATCGAGCGGGAGGGACTGGTGACGGTAAACCCATTCAGCGGTTTAAAATCCCCAAAACGCGCGAAAAAACTGCCGAATTTTCTGTCGCCGGATGAGGTCAACCGCCTTTTGGAAATGCCCATGAAGCTATGGGCCGATGCCAGGAAACCGAAACAGGAGCGGGAGCGGAAACTGGCGGAATACTGTGCCCATCGCGACCAGGCGATCTGGGAAGTGTTATACAGCACGGGGGGGCGTATTTCCGAGATTGTCGGGCTGCTTGAACCCCAGGTAGATAGGCTGAGCGGCGTGGTGCAAGTGCGTGGGAAAGGGAAGAAGGAACGGCTGTGCGCCTTGGGGCGGCCCGCTGCCAAAACGTTAAAGGTCTCCCTGGCGCTTCGCAATGAGCTCTGGCCTGAACTCGAGCGTCGGCGCCCCAATGACAGGCCGCTTTTTCTGAATGTTCATGGCAGTAAACTGACGAGCCGCTCCGTGGAGCGATTGTTGAAGAAATACCTGTTAGCGGCCAATTTGAATCCGGAAATATCGCCGCACGCCCTGCGTCATTCCTTCGCCACCCACATGCTGGATGCCGGTGCCGATCTGCGGAGTGTTCAGGAACTCCTGGGCCATGCCAGTCTTTCCACCACCCAGATTTATACGCATGTTACGGTGGAAAAATTGAAGAAAGTGTACAATGATGCGCACCCACGGGCGTAATGATCCATGATTTGGCTGATCTATAATTTATTGTTCCCCATCCTGTTCCTGGCGATGTTGCCGTATTTCCTGTTCCGGATGTGTCGGCGGGGCGGCTATGCAAAGGGCTTTATGCAGCGGCTGGGGCTCTATGACGCGGAATTGAAGGCCCGCATCGGCCAGCGGCCCCGTGTCTGGGTTCATGCCGTGAGCGTGGGTGAAACCTATGTGGCGCTCAGGCTTATGGAAGAATGGAGGCAGGCGCAACCGGACATCGCCTTTGTAATGACCGTTAACACGTCTACGGCGCATTCCTTGGCGACCAAGGCCATGAATAAGGCCGATGCGCTGGTCTATTTCCCCGTCGATTTCCCCGTCGTTATTCGGCGTGTGCTGGGGCTGTTGCGGCCGCAGATGCTGGTGCTGACGGAATGTGAATTTTGGCCGAACCTGATTCGGTTGAGTAACGCAAAAAAAATTCCCATGATGTTAATCAATGGGCGGATGTCCGATCGTTCTTTCAAGGGCTATTATCGTCTTCGATGGATTTTTACCCCTTTACTCAACATGTTGGATCATTTGTGTGTGCAGGGCCCTCAGGATCGGGATCGGTATCTGTCGCTGGGAGTGTCGCCCGGGCGCGTTCAGGAAACCGGCAGCGCGAAGTATGATGTGGCGCTCAAGGAGCCGGGTAATCCGGAAATGGCGGCGTCAATATTGGCCGCGGCGCAAATGGCCGCCGGCGATTTGATTTTGCTGGGGGGGTCAACCTGGCCGGGTGAGGAAGAGGTGCTTCTCGACTATTTCGTCCAGGCGAAGGTGAAATATCCCGCCCTGAAGCTGATTCTTGTTCCGCGTCATGCCGAGCGTCGGGATGAGGTGGTGGGACTGATCGAGCGGCGGAGCCTGACGTATGTGCAACGCAGCAAGGGCGCGGGGGACGGGACAGGGGCTTCGCCGGCGGTTCTCTTGCTGGATACCACGGGTGAGTTGCGGCATCTCTATTCGGCAGCCACGGTTATTTTCATTGGGAAAAGCCTGACCCAACATGGCGGCCAGAATATCATCGAGCCGGCCGTCTGTGGCAAACCCGTGGTGGTGGGCCCAAATATGGAGAATTTTACCGATATCGTGCGCGAATTCAAGGCCGCCGGGGCCTTGATCCAAGTGAATACCACGGTAGAACTGAATACAGTGTTGGATCAACTGCTTGCCGATGAATCGATGCGCAAAACCATTGGCGATCACGCCGGCGCCCTGGTCCTCAAAAATCGGGGCAGCATCAGGGCCACAGTGGAGCAGGCGGTCAGAGTGTCAGCGACGGATGGACATCATAAGGTTTAATTGCCCCGCCTATGCCCGGATGGTTCATACCGGTGCAGAATCTTGTACTGCGTATCGCGCTGGGCTGGGGTAAGGCCGGATTCCGCGATTAAGGCTACGACCCGATCCGGGGCAATGGCATAGGTTGTGCCGGTGGAACGGACAACCTGTTCATCCATTAGGACACCGCCAAAATCATCGGCCCCGAATACGAGCGCCAGTTGGGCCAGATCAGGGCCCTCGGTGACCCAGCCAGCCTGAATATGGGGGATATTGTCGAGAACCAAACGGGCGAGGGCGACCATGCGCAGGTAATCCGCTCCGGTGGCTTGGCTTTGTTTCCATTGGGTTTTGTTGGATTGGAAACTCCATGGAATGAAGGCGGTGAAGCCGCCGGTCTTGTCCTGCAGGTCGCGAACGCGGAGCAAATGCTCCACCCGTTGCGCGCTTGTTTCCCCGAGTCCATAAACCATGGTGGCCGTGGTTTTCATTCCCATGTTCTGAGCCGTTTCCATGACGGCGAACCAGTCGTCAACGCCAATTTTTTTAGGGCTGACCCGTTGACGAACTTCGTCCACCAGGATTTCCGCGCCGCCTCCCGGTAGCGAGTCGAGTCCCGCACGACGCAACCGTTCGAGCGTCTCGCGTACTGAGAGACCGCTTTTCCGGGCAAAGTAGGTGATTTCTGTTGGAGAGAGAGAGTGCACGCAAACCTGCACCTTCTGTTTAATGGCCATGAATACATGTTCGTAGAAGGCAAGGTCGAGATCCGGGTTCAGGCCTCCTTGAATCAAAACCTGGGTTGCCCCGCAGTCAGCCGATTCAACCACCTGTTGCAAGATTTCGTCGGAGGACAGGCAGAAGCCTTTCTCGGATCCGGGCGCCACATGGAAGGCGCAAAACTTACAGCCAGCTTCGCAGATATTGGTGCTGGAGAGGTTTCTGTCTATAATAAACGTGCCGAGATTTCCGGGAACCATCTGCTGGCGACGGTGATGGGCCAAGGCACCCAATTGATCCAGTTCGGCCTCATCGAGCAGCGTAACGGCATTGGCCGCTGTGAGTCTTTCGCCGCAACGGGCTTTATGGAGCGTGGCGGTCAAAGCCGGAGAAGGCGTTGGAACCCATCCCTGAACCCTCCCGGGAGGAGGTGGCGTGGATTCCGGGTCTGCGGCCTCGTAGCGGCTGTTGACCAGACGGGGAGTGAGCCCCATATTTGAAATAAAGGAAGCCATTTCCCCCGTTGAACCAAACCGTTGACCGGTGGGCGCCCCTGCGGCCTTGGCAATGCGTTCGTCAAGACTGGTGCCCCCGACGTCATCCACGCCGCCTTCCAGCAGAACTTGAAGCAGTTTGCGTTCAACATAGTTCACAAGCATGCGGACGTGAGGAATATTATCCAAAAACAGACGGGCGATGGCGACAACCCGGGCGATGGTATAGCCGCCAGGACCTCCGGTGACAGATAGGCGGGTGCCTTGTGGCTGGAAAGGCAGGGGAATGAAAGCCTTGAAGCCGCCTGTTCGATCCTGCAACTCCCGCAATTGCGCGAGGTGGTCGACAATATCTTCCGCTTTCTCCAGATGACCGAAGAGCATCGTGGCATTGCTGGGGATGCCTAGAGTGTGGGCGTGCTCGTGAACCGAGAGCCAGTCTGCGGCGGAAATCTTTTTGGAGCAGATTTTGGAGCGTATGGAAGTGCTGAAAATTTCCGCCCCGCCGCCTGGGATGGCGCTAAGGCCGGCCTCGCGCAAGCGCTGCAAAACCGTTGTCACCGGAAGATGGGAGCGTTGAGCCAAGGAATGGATTTCCACGGCGGTCAGCCCTTGGACGAGAACGGACGGCATGATGTCGTGGGCCAGACGGAATAAGGCCTCGTAATAGTCCAAGCCGATATCTTCGTGCAGTCCGCCGACAATATGGAGATCGGTCAGTCCCATGCCGCGGGCGGCGATAAGGCGGTCTCGGGCTTGATCCAGAGACATGATGTAGGCGTCCGGTGCATCGGATTCACGCCAGAAAGCGCAGAGTTCGCAGCGGTTTTCACAGACGTTGGTGGGGTTGAGGTTCAGGCTGTGCGTGAAATAAGTGATGGGACCGTGCCGGGTAAGGCGGACGTGGTTGGCGCGCCCCATGAGTTCAGCCGTGTCGGCATGGAGCAGGAGTTCCAAGGCATCCGAAGCCGACAGACGCGCCATGTCGTTTGAAGGTTTTGAGGAAACAATCATGTGTCGCAGACTATCACAACATCCTGCAAACTTCACCCTTGATTCCGTTCCCCGTCTCTTTCATCATCCTCAAATGAGTTTACGTACAATGCTTAATGCCGTCGCGGAAGGGAACTTGGCGCCTGACGAGGCGCTCCGTCAGATTGAGGCCACACGCGAAAAAAATCTTGGCTTCGCCCGTATCGACACCGACCGGCTACGCCGCAGGGGGTTTCCCGAAGTCATCTTCTGTCAGGGGAAAACATCCAGCCAGGTCACCAGTATTGTCGGGGCGCTACACGAGGCTGGGCAGAACGTGTTAGCCACGCGCGCCTCGCGAGAACAGGCCGATGCGGTAAAGAAGGCATTTCCTGAAAGCCGGTATCACGAGGCCGCCCGGGTGATCACGCTGGAGATTGGGCGTCGGGCCCGGCCGGTCGGGTGTGTCGCCGTGCTGTCCGCCGGGACCACCGATATCCCCGTGGCGGAGGAGGCGGCGCTCGTTGCCGAGGCCATGGGGGCCAGAGTGGAGCGGGTCTATGACGTCGGTGTTGCCGGCTTACACCGGCTGCTCCATCATCTCCCCACCCTCAAGAAGGCGCGGGTGCTGATTGTGGCGGCAGGTATGGAAGGTGCCCTGCCTTCGGTGGTGGGTGGGCTTACCGACTGCCCCATTATTGCCGTACCCACCAGCATTGGGTACGGAACCAGTCTGGGCGGGATCACCGCGCTCCTGGCCATGTTGAACAGTTGTGTGCCGGGTATTACTGTGGTTAACATTGACAACGGTTTCGGCGCCGGTGTGGCGGCCGCCATGATCAACCGGGGGGCGAAGCGTAAGTCATGAAGGGTGAAATGTGAAACGCGTATTATGGTTCGATAGCGTGGGGGGCGCGAGCGGGGACATGATACTCGCCTGCCTTGTGGATCTGGGCGTCCGCCCCGCCGACCTGAATGAGATCCTTGCCTCTCTCGGGGAATTCCATCTCTCCATTGAGGCCGTCCAGCATACGGAACATGGGATGCAGGGGACTCGTGTTAACGTTCATGCTCACGAGGCTAATCATCATCACGGTCACGCATCCCACCGCCGCCTTTTCGAAATTCGCGAGCGTATCGGACAATGTGCGGTTCCAGAGAGAGTGAAGCGCCAGAGCATCAGGGTATTCGAGCGCCTGGCTGAGGCTGAAGCGAAGGTGCACGGCAAAACGGTGGAGGATATTCATTTTCATGAGGTTGGCGCGCTGGATGCGATTCTTGATATTGTCGGGGCCTGCCAGGCTCTTCACCTTCTGCATATTGACCGGGTCGGTTTTTCACCACTTCCGCAAGGGCATGGCACGATTGAATGCGCCCACGGAACACTTCCGAATCCTGCCCCGGGGACGGTGGAACTTCTCAAGGGGTTTCCGGTATGCCATGCCGATGAACCCTTTGAACTTGTGACCCCGACCGGGGCGGCACTGCTGACCACCTGGAAGTCTCTCAACTCCTGGCCCGACGGATGGGTGATCAAGGCGGTTGGGCACGGGTTCGGGCGACGGACGCTCAATCACCGTCCCAACCTGCTTCGCGCCACCCTGCTTGAAGCCCCATCCCCAAAGGTTGAAGACCCCGACATTTGCCTTGTACTGGAAACCAACATTGACGACACCACGCCGGAACTGGTCGGGGCTCTTGTCCAAAAACTGCTGGTTGCCGGGGCCTACGATGCCTTCACTACTGCCATCCAGATGAAGAAACAGAGGCTTGGCACACTGCTCACAGTTCTCTGCGCTCCTGATCTCAAACCGGTGATGCTGGACTTGATTTTTACCGAGAGCACCACGTTTGGCGTCCGAGAGCACCTGACCCGCCGTACGATGCTGGAGCGCGAAACCCTGGACGTGGTGACCGATTACGGACTCATCCGGGCCAAGATAGGGCGCTGGCACGGGACGCCGGTCACGGCCTCACCTGAATACGAGGATTGTGTGAAGGCGGCGATCCTTCACAATGTTCCCGTGCGGGTTGTCTATGAGAGCGCGCAAACCGAAAGTCGGAAGCAGTTGGACTAATCCGCTGGGCGCGTGCCCTTGCAGGTCGGGTAATCCGTGCAACCCCAGAACTGGGAACCGGAGTTCTTGCCCTGACGGGCGATTCTGAGGGCCATGGGTTTCCCGCACAGGGGGCAGTCTTTTATTCGATCCGTCGGATCCGACCGATCCGTTGGATCTCTTTCTGTGTCGCCATTAATTTAGCTATAGCTATACACTAAGCTATTTCAAGGCTCAAGAAATTTCTCGAACAACGCCATAGCCTGGCGTTCCTTCGGGCCAATGTCGTAGGTGATGCACTCGGTGAAATAGTCCAGGGCTACAGTCTGGCTGAGCCCCAATTTGATGGCCTGCTGACGTGCGATTTCGGGAATAGCGGCGACGCCGGCCCGCTTGGCGGCGTGGATCACTTTTGTTAACCCCTCTGGATCGGGGTGGTTGCGACGTACTGCCCACACGGCAAACACAAAGGGCAAGCCGGTCATTTGATTCCAAGCCTCCGCCAGATCGTAATCCCCGCCGGAACCCGGGGCTTCGCAGAGGGCCCGGTCACCGATGACGACACAGGCATCGGCGTTGGTCGGGTCGGTAACAATCTTTACGGAACGTTTCCAGTATTGGTGCAGGAGAATAAGCGCCAGGGCGTTAGACGTCCGTGAGGCAGGGTCGAGGCATACTGTGTTAACTTGGACAAGTGGTCGGTTGCATCGGAGTAATACACTGCGGACTCTGTTGCCGGCACAGATGCCAATATCTCCCAGCGGCGTCAGTGTCGGGTTGGTGAATAGGGCCGCAACCGGAATTAACGCGGCATCCATTGTCCCGTTTAAAAGCGGTTCCACTAAGTGTGCCGGGATATTAAGAACGACACGGGAGCCAGGGCTTACCACGGGTATGAATTGAGCCAGTGGCGCTGAGTTGGCAAAGGCGGGTGCGGCAAAGGAGTAGGGGCGAGGTGCTTGGGCGGTGAATAAGGTGACGAAGCCGCCGGTCAGTGGAATGTGGGTGGCGTGGGTAAACCCGGCATCGGTCAGCTCGGAGACGATTGTGTCGGGTGGCGGGAAATGTTCGATGGAGTCGGCCAGATAACGGTAGGCGCTGCCTTGAGACAGGAGCGATCCCAGCAATGGGATTATCCGCCGGGTATGAACTCGGTGAACCAGACGTGTCACGGGGGAGGCAGGTTTGGTTAACTCCAGGATGACTAGGGTGCCACCGGGACGGAGGACACGCCGCATCTCGCAAAAGGCCTTCGCGCGGTCGTCGATATTTCTCAGGCAGAAGGCGCTTACGATGCCATCAAAAGAGCCGTTGCCAAACGCCAGGGCAGTGGCATCACCTGTCTGATAGGCGGCCCGGAGTTGCAGGCCCGCCGCGCGGGTTTTTCGCTCCGCTAGCTCAATCATGGGGGTAGATAGATCAATGCCGGTAAGACGGGCCGCCGGATCTTTTCGTAGCACGGCAATGGCAATGTCGCCGGTACCGCATCCGATATCGAGGACATCATGGCCGCCGGTTGTGCAAAGCATTTGGACGGCCCTACGCCGCCAGATGCGGTGCAGGCCCAATGACATCAGGGAGTTCAACAGGTCATAACGCCGCGCAATGCGGTCGAACATGAGTCGATTTTCCTGCGAGGGGATGAGGGCGTCGCGAGCCGGTCTGCTCATCGCGTGCACTCCGGAAGGCCGTAAAGGGCCCAGTTCTCATTTACCCGGCGTTCGTGGGCCGGATCAAATGCCACCGGCTGACGATAGCCGCGTTTCCAGGTCGCGTCGATGGTGATCGGGAATTGAAGTACCAGTCTGTTTCCGACAATTTCGCGTTGTGCGGGGTGGAGATCGAGCAGGGGATCGAATCGCGTAAACCAACCCCATAAAATCATTCGTAAATCATTCAGCGGAACATCCGGCGAAACGAGGACGTGGAAAAGATATTGCCGTGTCGCAGGGTGTGCGTCCAGTGCCTCGCGGATGGACATCGTGTTGGCCTCAGGCGGAACCTGGGCGACCAGAAAGGCTTCGCCGACATCGATCATGGCCATGATTTGAGGATGAACTGAAGAGGGGGCAGGCGGGGCTGGTGGAGGCTGTATGCGGAGCGGCGGGCGATTGCCGCGGGTTCCCAATAGAATCAATTTGCTCCCTGTGTTCATTGAAGGCCCGGTAAAATCCAGGGTATCCTGTGCGGTGGGAGCCAGCAAATGGATCCCATCGTTGGCGTCGAGCGTCTCCCACAAGGCACGGCTGACCTGTTTGAAGTCCCGGACATTGACGTCATGATCCACCATGATCATGATTTTGGTGAGGGAGAGTTGTCCCTCACCCATGAGGCCCAAGGCGTGCTTGAGAGCTTCCTGTTCGTAGCGTTCCTTGACCGCCGCAATCGCCAGGGGATGGAAACCCGTTTCCGGATAAGCCCACAGGTCGCTGATGGCCGGGCGGATGAGTTTGAGCAAGGGGAGAGTCATTTCCTGAAGCGCTTCCCCGATATAGTAATCTTCCTGGGGCGGCTTACCGACCACGGTGGCGGGATAGATGGCATCTTTTCGGGCTAACATGCGGTCCACACGGAATACCGGAAATGGCGCGCTATGGGAATAGTGCCCCAGATGGTCGCCAAAGGGGCCTTCCTGCCGCTCATCGCCGGGCGTCACGCGGCCTTCAAGCACGAATTCGGCGGCGGCGGGAATGCGGTGGCCGGTGCCGGAGCGTTTGATGACATCCAGCGGGTGGCCCATCAGCAAGGCGGCCAGCAAACGTTCATCAATGCCCTCGGGAAGCGGGGTGATGGCGGCGAGGGTGAGCGCCGGCGGCCCACCCAGAATAACGCTGATCGGCAGCGATTCACCACGCTCGGCGGCAATCTTGAAATGAAAGCCTCCGCCTTTTTCAATCTGCCAGTGCATGCCCGTGCTGGTGGCATCGTAGCGTTGCAGGCGATATATGCCGAGATTTCCAGCTCCGGTAACAGGGTCGACGGTGTGAACCAGCGGCAGGGTAAAAAACGGGCCGCCATCCAGTGGCCAGCAAGTCAGGCATGGCAATAGATCCAGGCGGGCCGGACTGAAGCATTGCTCGAGGATGGGGCCGCGTCGCACGGTTCTCATCCGGGCTTGGGCAACTTTCCAGAGTTTGTGCCGTTCAGCCCACACTGCCGATAGGGTTGGCGGCATGAATCGTTCGGCGAGGCGGACCAAATCCTCGCCAATGGCGCCGGGATGACGTCCAAAAGCCAGCTCAACGCGCCCGGGTGTCCCGTAGAGGTTGGAGACCAGCCGGTAAGGGGAGCCTTTGACGCGTTCAAATAAGACGGCAGGGCCTTGTGCCGCTAACAGCCGATGCTGGATGATGGTGATATCCTGATCCGGATCGACTTCCGTTTTGACGCGAACAAGTTCGCCGCGTGTCTCAAGTTGGCTGATAAACTCCCGGAGATCCATGGCACTCACTGGATGGTCTCCCAGTTGGAAGGGGCAGGGTGCCCCAAAACGGCCAGAACACGATCCACGTAGAGATCAAGCAGGTCGGCCATCGTGACGTCACGGGGATCCTTCTTCGCAACCTGGTAGAAGGGGGGGGAGAGCGGCATGATCACACCACCGGCGCCAGACACCGTGGCGGCATTCTGGAGATCAATTTGTGTCCAGGGCGACTCCCGCACGCAGAGCACCAGCTTGCGGTGTTCCTTCAGGTGGCAATGCGCCGCGCGGGAAATAAGGGTATCCGCAAGGCCATGTGCCACCTTGGCCAGTGTGTTGGTGGAGCAGGGAAGAATAACCATTCCAGCCGTTGGTACCGAGCCCGACGAGCCGGGGGCCGCGAGATCGGCGTCCTCAAAGACCCGGTCAGCCATGGCCGCAAGTTTGGCGAAATCGCCGCATTCGCGCTCATAGACATTTCGCCCCCAGGCGCTGGCCACCAGCGAGACCGGCCATGGCGACTTCTTAATCAGAAGTTCCGCAGCATACGATCCCGTCGCTCCACTTACAGCAAGTAATAGATTCATTTTCAATACTCTTCACGTCTCACGCTTAACGTTTCACTGTCTATAGCATGGCAATCAGCGCGCCGGCGATTCCGGCAATGGCGGATACCGGAAAGAATCTATCATGAAGCGGCAATTTTGGATAGTAGGCCAGTCCGAATGCCACGAGCGTGACCGCCAGCGCCAGACCGGATGCCAGGCCGGTGCCAGTCAAGATCCAGAGTTGCACGGCGGCGGCGGCGGCGATGAGGTGGGTGAGCGCGGCCATTCCCTGGGCGCCGGTACTTCCGAGTGCGGCGGGAAGACTGTGAACGCCAATCTCGCGGTCGGTTGTCATGTCCTGTAGGGCGTAAATGATGTCGAATCCGCTGATCCAGCAGAAGGTGAACAGGGCCAGCATCAGGGTTGCCCCATCGATGGCGGTGGACCCGGTCACGGCTACATAGGCACCCAGTGGACCCAGTGCCAGGCAGACTCCAATTCCGTAGTGGCAGAGGCTGCTAAAGCGCTTGAGCATTGAGTAAGTGATCAAGACCAAAGCCGGAATCGGGGACAGCCGCAGGCATAACGGACCCAGCGCCGCGCATGCCACGAGATAGACCGCGAGACCTGCTACCGCTACGATCCAGGCCTGTCCCAGCGAGAGTTTGCCGCTGGGAAGTTCGCGGGAAGCCGTGCGGGGGTTAAGCTGGTCGATGTGGCGGTCCAGGATCCGGTTCATGGCCATGCCCAGTGAACGCGCACCAACTCCCGCCAGTATCACCAGTAGAAGCGGCCGCAGTCCCGGCCATTGCCGCCCGGCCCCGAGCCAGGCGCCGGCCAGCAAAAGGGGAAGGCTGAAAATGGTGTGCTCTATTTTGATGAAATTTGAAAGACGCGCCCTCAGGCTTTGGTGGAGCGGAGCAAGATGATGCTCCAGTCCAGCTATCACTTCCTCGGCGAGAAAGGAGGAGACGCGGGTGAGATTAAGATGCAACTCCTCGTGTCCGGCATCATCCGCACGGTCACTGACGACCTTCAGTAATTGATACGGCAAGTCTTTCCGAATACAGACTTGCACAATCGCATAGCCTTCCATATCCACCATATCGGCGTGGGCGGCCAGGATCGCCCGGCCTTCGCCACCGAATACCGGCTCGCTGACGGATACCAGCCGTGCCGGGGGCAGGGCGCGCCAGATGGCTTCCGTTGCCAGGGGAATTGATGGGGTGGCTGGATTCTTCAGCAGGACATCGCCCTCGATAATCTCCGTGATGTGGCACATATGGCCGGGATCGACGGCATGCGTCAGGGCGCCACAGATCCCCACATTGAGGATCCGGCTGGCGCCGCGGGCGGTGATGGCGTAATCGGTCGCCAAGGCGGCTTGCTTCGGGCCGATACCTGTGATCACAACCAGTCCACCCGGCCGGCGGCCTACGGCTTGAAAGCCATAGGTTGCGAACGGTTGCTCAAGGCGCTTCTCGGCCTTGAGGAGGTCAATCAGCGGCTGGGCTTCACTCAGTGTGGCTAGAAGGATGGCAATCATGGGATCACTCCCGCCTTTTGCGCCATGGCCTCCAGGACTGCCACGGCAGCATGGCCGGCTCCGCCTAAGTCGACAGAGAAGTCGGTGACGAACATTTTGATATGTTTTTGAATGACCGTTTCATCGGTTTCACGGGCGTGGTCGCGAACATACTGGGCGGATTCCTCGGGGCGGGCGCGGGAGTGAACGATAGCGCGGCGCAGCAATTGATCAAGTTCAGCGATTGTTGGCGTGCCGAGACTTTTACGGGCGACAATACAGCCCAGTGGGATGGGCTGTCCTGTTTCCTGCTCCCACCATTCCCCGAGATCCACGATGCAGGTGAGACCGGCCTGCTGGTAGACGAAGCGTGACTCGTGAATGAGAATGCCGCAGTCGGCCTCGCCGGTGCGGATCAGGTCCATCACGCGGTCATAGGGGACAAAGATCTTCTTTTGGGCATTGGGCGCCCACAACCGCAGAAGCAGGTGCGCGGTGGTCAGTTCGCCGGGTACGGCGATTCGGCAACGGGACACATCGTCATCGGCCATGGGGGCTTTTGAGACGAGCAGGGGACCACAACCAAAGCCGAGCGCGGCCCCGGAGTTGAGTAGTTGATAATGTTGCCGTACCAGCAGATAAGCATGAAACGAGATTTTCGTGATGTCGTAGGTGGTGTCCAGCGCCAGTCGGTTGAGGGTTTCGACGTCATGAAGATGCACGGATACCTCGTAGCCATAACGCGACAAGAGCCCCGCAGCAACGTCATGAAACATCGACGTGTCATTCGGGCACGGAGAATAGGCCATTCTGAGTTTCATAAGAGGGAATTCTGGATTCTATCTCTCCTCAACTGGCCAGCAGGGAAGGGCTCGGAGTATAGCCAGTTCTTTGTCGAGACGCGGGGCATCCCAGGCGAGTTCGCGGGCCATGATCACCGCGGCGTTCATCAGCGCGGCTTTGGAGGGGCGGCCTGCCGACCCCAGGCCGGTTCTGCGTAGCACAACATCGGCCAGGGTTTGAGCCATCTCCTCGCGCAGGGCGAAAATGATTTCGGCGCCCGTCACGCAGGTTCCTTCGCCCAGGGGCTTTAACCAGAGCGGATTAGTGGCACCCAGTCGAATCACATCCCGGCAGCGCAGGCCATAGTGACACACGAGATGGTGAGCCGTTTCTTCCGGCAACCCGGATTGGATGATTTCTTTTATCAGCACCTCCAAGTCAGGGATATCGCCACCCGGCAGGGGGTGGATCGCGGATAGCCGGTTGACTGGGGATCGGCCCAACTTGGTTAGAAGAAGGGCGAGCGTGCGTTGAGCCACATCCCGCGCGGTGGTCCACTTTACCCCGAGGACGGACATCAGGCCATTGAGGTTATCCCCTTTGGCATGATCCAGAATCTGGAACTGATTCAGGAGGCGGGGCTCACCCCCTGGGCTTACATCCTGATCGGTGGCCGGCATGAGGCCTGCCTGGATGAACGCGATGTCTTTCGGTTTTAATTGAGCCGCTGGATAAGCCAGGTTTAGATTCGCGATGAATGACTGGATGTCGTCCGGCGTGACCTTCAGTTGGTCGGGACTTCCGGTATGGGGGCGCAGATAGGTGCCCACCATGGTGCGGTCACGCCACGGCACGAAGAAGAAAAGTCGCCCGTTTTCCCAGCCTTCCTTATAGGCTGTGAGCCCGACGGCATGACGGGGAATCAACTGTTTGCGCAAGACGACATTCATGGCCAGGGCGCAACGATATTCGGGCGTCGTCACAGTTTCGCCGAGCAGGCGCAAAGTTTCCCGGATCCAGGGGCCGGTATTGTTTACCGTTACTTTCGCCCGGATGGTTAACGGTTGATTGGTTATGCGGTCGATGGCGGTGACGCCAGTGACGTCGCGGCCGTTACGCTGAAACCCTGTGACCTCGATATAGTTGGCGACATGGGCTCCCGCCTGAATGGCGGAGGCAACAAATCCCAAGCCCAGTCTTTCCGTGTTAAGGGCGATGGCATCGTGCCACAGAGCGGCGCCGGTGAAACGGGGATTATCCAGATCCGGGGCGATGGCCAGCCACTCGGTGCGCGAGCCAATGCGGCAACTGGGGATGGCCTTGCCAGTGGGAAGTCCCTGATTCCGATCCCCGCTCAGGAGATTATAAGCCAAAAGGCCGCAGAACATAACTTCCTTGCCTTTCATGCCGTGACCATAGGTCGGCATGGCGCAGGGGAGCGGTTCAACGAGGTGAGGGGCAATTTGCAGCATGGTCCGTCGTTCGATAACGGATTGGCGCACACGGGGCAGGTTGGCCTGCTGCAGGTAACGGATACCGCCATGGAGAATCTTAAGACTGTTCGCGGAGGTGGCGGAGCAGAAATCCGCTTTGTCAACAAGTGCAACGGATAGACCCGCCAAAGCGGCTTCCCGGGCCAGGGTAACTCCGTGAATGCCACCGCCGACGATTAAAATATCAAATTCCCGCTCTGCAAGGTTGGCAATATCCCGGCTCATTGATTACTCCCTATGAAATTCGCAAATACCATTGGCATGAGTTACTTTGATCCCCGTGTCATGTCAATAGGGATTCACATCGTATTCTAAACTTTCCATTGACGCGGAAATAGAACGTCGCGCATGATCCACTCTGTATCCTGATGATTTTCACCCTAACTCTACTGGGACAAAAGAGTTTGTGAAAAGTGATGGAGATGGAGATAATATGAGCTCAATTTATAAGCCCGGTTTGTCGACAACAGGTATTGGAAGTGTTCCGTTTTTCGATAGCGATCAAGCGGCATCGTTTTTGTTCGACGCCGGCTTAACCATTCCGTTTTGGCCGCAATTGCCCAAACGCTGTTTTGCCGAGGAGATGATTCCCCAATATAGCGAAGGGATGCCTTGTGTCAGGGTGGAAGCCGATCAGGAACGGATTTTGTTTGACCCGGCCAACCGGGCTGTTGAATTGGAGGAATTCTACACGAAGTTCCTGGCGGACGATCCGGATCTGTTTCCCATCTCAAGCGACGTCGCTGCCGGACTTTACGCGTTTCAACGACTGGCCGCCAATCGGACGTGGCCTTGTGTCAAGGGGCACACGACCGGCCCCATCACATTTTGTACCGGTATCTATGACGCGGACAAAAATCCGCTCTATAGCGATCCTGATTTGCGTGATGCGGCCGTCAAGACCATCGTGCGCAAGGTGCAGTGGCAGATCAAGTTTCTCAAACCCTTTTCGTCCGGGCGCGTGCTGATCTTTGTGGACGAGCCTGTGCTTGCCGCCTATGGGAGCAGCACTTACATTTATGTGTCCGAAGAAGCGGTTGTGGAAATGCTGGGCGAGGTGTTTAGCGCCATTACGGATGCGGGTGCCATCCCCGGGATTCATATCTGCGGAAACAGCGATTGGGGTATGATCGTTCGTAGCGGTGTGCAGGTCGTCAATTTCGACGCCTACCAGTACGGGGCGAGCATTTCGCTGTATGCCAATGACATCAAGACCCTGTTTGAGCGGGGCGGTAGCATCGCCTGGGGAATTGTCCCCACCACGACCGCCGTCAACAAGGAATCGGCCCAATCGCTGACGCAGCTCTTGCTGGCCTGTTTTGACGGGCTGATGAAGAAAGGCATTTCGAAAGACCTGTTGCGTGAGCGGGCCATCATAACCCCGTCCTGCGGTGCCGGGAGCCTGGCGCCCGATGTGGCAAAACGGGTATTTGACCTTCTGGCAGAAGTCCGGAATCGTATGCGCTGATAAAGCGAGTTGCTGGCAGAATTATGAGTCGGAGTGATTATATGAAGATCATTTGTGCCACGAATATGCCGTTTGCGATGGAGGCGTTCAGTACGCTTGGTGAAACCCGCATTTTGGAAGGACGCCATATCACGGCAGCCGATGTCAGGGAAACGGATATTCTTGCGCTTCGATCCACCACAAAGGTCAACCGGTCTTTGCTGGAAGGGAGTTCGGTGCGTTTTGTGGGAACGGCCACCATCGGAACCGATCACCTGGATATTCCCTATTTCGACAAAGCGGGGATCGCGTGGTGTTTTGCGCCTGGCTGCAACGCCAACAGTGTCTCGGAATATGTCACGGCCGCGTTGTTGTATCTTGCCTGCAAGCATGGCTTCACCCTGGAAGGAAAAACCATCGGGGTTGTTGGCGTCGGCAATGTGGGCCGCCGCGTTGTGCAGAAGGCCCGGGCGTTGGGGATGAGGGTTTTGATGAATGATCCGCCCCGGGAAAGAACGGAATCCAGAATCCAGGATCCAGAATCCAGAATTGAAAATGGAGGGGCTGACGATTGTTTTGTCAGTTTGGATCAGGTGCTGGCGGAGGCGGATATTATCACCGTTCATGTCCCGTTGACAAAAGACGGGCCGGACAAGACGGTTCATCTGGCGGATGCGGCATTTTTTGGGAAGGCGAAAAAAGGGCTTATTTTCTTGAACGCCGCCCGCGGGCCGGTTGTGGACTCTGCGGCCTTGCTCGCCGCCTTGGATAACGGGCAGGTCAGCCATGTCATTTTGGACACATGGGAAGGGGAACCCAATTATCGGACTGACCTCATGGCGCGGGTTGATATTGCCACTCCGCATATCGCCGGGCATTCCTTTGAAGGCAAAGTGATGGGAACGGTCATGGTTTATCGCGAGGTCTGCAAGTTTCTGGGTGTTTCCGCCACCTGGTCGCATGAACCTCTGATGCCGCCACCGCTTGTGCCTAAAGTGAAGGTGGACATCGCCGGGCGGGATGATCAGTCGGTGTTAAGGGAAGTGGTGCGTCAGGTCTATGATTTGGAAGGGGATGACCGCCGCTTTCGCGAGTCTGCAGTGGCGGATGAAAAAGCGCGAATGAAGAATTTCGACCGTCTGCGAAGCGACTATCCCGAGCGGCGTGAGTTTCAATATACAACGGTGGAATTGAGCGGTGGAACGACTGATTTGCAGCGTGCCTTTAAGAAACTTGGATTTAACTTGAGGTCATGATTTTACCGATTTCACGATTTGGTATCCACGCCGGTCCAGCCGTTCGGCATTGCCGAACAGTTCATTCATGATTGCCAGGTGATGGGTTGCATTTTTGGCCACCAGATAGGCTCTGCCCCCCGAAAGCAGGGAGTCGAAGGCCGTGTGAACAAAGAAATCCGTGATCCGGTCATGGGAATAATAAGGGGGATTCCCGACAAAAAGCGAAAATCGGGCAGGGGGCGGGACTCCCTGGTCGCTCAATACAACAGAATATCCGGAGATCCCGTTGGCAAAACAGTTTTGCTCGGTAATGGTAGTGGCTCGGGAATGGGAATCCACGAAGCAGACACTGGCGGTCGGCTGATTTTTTGCCAGAGAGATCCCGATACTGCCGCAGCCGCACCCCATATCCAGGATGGAGTCGCCGGGCTGTGTCACTACCATCTCGGCCAAGGCCTGGGCGCCGGGATCCACCCGGCGGTGTGCGAAAACACCGGGCAGCGTCGACAGTGTGACGGGCAAGCCGGTTGGAAGGGTCATAATGAACTCGGCCTGGTAGTTCTTGAGCGCTTTTAGTTCGTTGTTTTTCTGGCTGACCAGCAGGGTGGAGTGTTTCCGTTGGCCGCGGATGGAACAGTTCCCGAAGAAATTCTTGAGATGTTTTGCCACCCATGGCGACTCTTCTTCCGCCGCCACGCAACATCGCCCGCCCGTCTTCAATGCCAGATGACTCTGCTGTAGCAAATCCAGAATCAGTTCATCGGACATCGTGCCTTTTGAAATCTGGAGGCAGACGGCGTCATAGAAATTCCGTTCCGGGATATAGGGTTCACATCGGGAGGTGACGGGGCAGGCCGGATTGCGCAAAAGATTCCGCTCGACCGCGTGATGATGAAAAAGATCCAGCGATGAGACGACCACCTCAAGCCCGGGGTGGATGTGGGTCGCCATCATGGCGAGCGCTCCGGTTCGGTTTCCCAAGATGAGCAGTCGTTCCGGCTGTTTAAGAAGGGGAATCGCCTCGGTTAGATGAGCTTCGGTGAGACTCAGTCCGGATCGAGAGATGATCTCAAATTTTCCGTCAAAAAACAGTTCAGCCGTGGTATCGATTTCGCCATTTGCCTCGGTGATTCGGAAGGTTGTTGGAAGTTCAAGCATGGGTCTGTTGAGTCCTATTTGGAGTGTTTCGCATCGTATTAACCTTCCATGATCATTAATTCAGGATGGGGGACGGCGGGGTCTTCACAAAGGTGGCGGGGGGCTTTCCCGGTCAGTAGCCTGATCCATAGCCGCAGGCTGGCGCCCACGATCAGCAGGACCAGGATCATAAAGGTCGCCGTCACGGCGATATCAACCTGGTTATTGAATATCTGGGCTGAAAGCTTTATGGCGTCAGCGGCACTGGCGGTGGCCAATTGGTCACGAAGCGCGGTGATGGCTGGTATAAATCCACCGGCGTCCGCGTAAAAAATCTTCTGCCAGCCCGCCACCATGGTCACCACCAATAGGAAGAGCAGGGGAATCAGGGTTACCCAGATATACCGGTCCCGATTCATTTTGATCAGGATGGTGGTTCCTAAGGCCAGCGAAATCACGGCCAGCAATTGGTTGGCTATGCCGAAGATGGGCCAGAGGCTGTTGATTCCGCCATAGGGATCAATGACGCCCTGATAGAGGAACCAGCCCCAGGCGCTGACGAATAGCGAACTGGCCAGGAGGTTGGCCGGATAGGACGAGGTGTCGCCCAGTGGTTTCCAGATGTGTCTCAGCACGTCCTGCAGCAGGAAGCGGCCCACGCGAGTACCGGCGTCAATGGTGGTGAGGATAAACAGTGCCTCAAACATGATGGCAAAGTGGTACCACAACGCCATCATGGCCTTGCTACCCAGGGCGTCGCTGAACATCTTGGCCATTCCCACGGCGAAGGTGGGCGCCCCGCCGGTGCGTCCGAACAAGGTTTTCTCGCCGACATCCCGCGCCAGTTGGATCATGGAGCCCTCGGTCACCGGGAATCCCGCTGCCGTGATCTTGAGCACCACTGCGGCCGGCTCGCCTTTCATATTGATCGCGAAGTACTGGCCGGGATCCATCGCGCAAGCGGCGATCAAGGCCATGATTCCGACCGCCATTTCGGTGATCATGGCCCCGTAAGCCACCGAGCGTACCGTTGATTCATGCGTGACGAGTTTCGGGGTGGTGCCGGTGGAGATGAGCGCATGGAACCCGGAAATGGCGCCACAGGCAACCGTGATGAATACAAAGGGGAAAAGTTTGCCCGGTATGACCAGTCCATTGCCATGGATAAAGGAGGTAAGCTTTGGCATGTGGAGTTGCGGTGCGACCCAAATGATGGCCAGCATCAGGATGATGACGGTTCCTATCTTCATGAATGAACTCAGATAATCACGAGGCGCCAAGAGCAACCACACCGGCAGGATGGAGGCCAGAAGGCCGTAGCCAATGATGGCCCAGGCGAGCCACGGGGCGGACCGGGTAAACCAGGCGGGCCAGGCATATTGGCCGCCCCAGACGGCCAGCAATAGCAACAGGGCCCCGATGATCGAAACCTCAACCACCCGCCCGGGCCGCAAGACCCGCAGATAGAGGCCCATGAAGAAGGCAATGGGAATGGTGGCCGCCACGGTAAAGAGACCCCAGGGACTTTCCGCAAGCGCCTTGACAACGACCAACGCGAGCACCGCGATGAGAATGACCATGATGCAGAGGATGCCGAACAGGGCGATGCTGCCGGCAAAGGTGCCGATCTCTTCCTTGACCATTTGACCCAGGGATTTCCCCCCGCGCCGCATGGAGCAGAACAGGGCGACCGCGTCATGCACGCCGCCCGCCAGAGTTCGACCTATGAGGATCCATAGGGTGCCCGGAAGGTAGCCGAATTGCGAGGCGAGTACGGGGCCAACGAGCGGACCGGGCCCTGCGATGGCTGCAAAATGGTGGCCGAAAACGATCCAGCGGTTTGTGGGGACAAAGTCTTTGCCGTCTTCCCGGGTAAAGGCCGGGGTGGCGCGCCGGTCATCCAGCGCCAGCACTTTGGCGGCCAGCCACTTGCTGTAGAACCGGTAACTGATCATGAAAAAACAGAGGGTCGCAGTTACAAACCAAAGCGCACTGATCGTTTCGCCCCGGTGAAAGGCGATGACGGCAAGTGACCCGGCTCCCAACAGTGAGAATAACAGCCAAAATAGAATGGATCGCAACTTCATGCACAACAAAGTGACGATAGTGTGAAGGCAAGTCAAGTGTTGACGTCGCTTGGCCCGTTCATGTATTGTCTCTGCCCCGTTCACACGGAGGACTCTGAGCAGGGGTCATTCCTGCGCGAATTTGGGGATAACACTACGAAATATAGGAGTAATTATGTCAGTAAAAGTTGGAATTAACGGGTTTGGACGTATCGGACGCATGGCCTTTCAGGCTCTTTGCGACCAGGGTTTGTTGGGCAAGGCGATTGATGTCGTCGCGGTCGTCGATGTCTCGACGGATGCGGATTATTTCGCCTACCAGATGAAGTATGATTCGGTTCACGGCAAGTTCAAGCACACCGTCACCACCGAAAAGAGCAATCCGGCCTCGGCGGAAGCCGACACGATTGTCGTCAACGGCCACAAGATCAAGTGCGTCATGGCGACCAAGTCACCCGATCAGCTTCCCTGGAAAGACCTGGGCGTGGAGTATGTGCTCGAATGTACCGGTTTGTTCACCGACTCCGAGAAGGCCAAGGGGCATATCGCCGCCGGCGCCAAGAAGGTCATCATCTCCGCGCCTGGCAAGGGCGAGGTCAAGACCATCGTCATGGGCGTGAATGAAGGCGAGTACGACAGCGCGAAGCACGCCATTGTGTCCAACGCGTCCTGCACAACCAACTGCCTGGCGCCTGTGGTTCATGTTCTGTTGAAGGAAGGTTTCGGCATCGAAACCGGCCTGATGACCACGATTCATGCCTATACCGCGACCCAGAAAACCGTTGACGGTCCCTCCAAGAAGGACTGGCGTGGTGGTCGTGCGGCGGCCCAGAACATTATTCCCTCCACCACCGGCGCCGCGAAGGCCGTGGGTGAAGTGCTTCCCGCGACCAAGGGCAAACTGACGGGTATGTCGTTCCGCGTTCCGACGCCGGATGTCTCCGTGGTTGACCTGACCTTCCGCACCACGAAAGATACCTCCATCGAGGAAATCGATGCGGCCTTGAAGAAGGCCTCAACGAGTTACCTTAAGGGAATCCTCGGGGTGGCGACCGAAGAGTTGGTTTCGACCGACTTCATCCACGATCCCCGGTCATCGATCTATGATTCGCTGGCCACATTGCAGAACAACCTGAAGGGTGAGAAACGCTTCTTCAAGGTGGTGAGCTGGTACGACAACGAGTGGGGTTACTCCAACCGTGTTGTGGATCTGATCCAGTTCATGGCCAAGAAGGACGGCGTGAAATAAGTCGTTCGAGTAGACTGTCAGGCTGTAGGGTGACAGGCTGTAGCGAAATAACTACAGCCTGCAGTTTACAGCCTAACTTCTTTTTTGACTTTATTGGGAGACAAACTCATGAAGAAGACCGTGCGTGATGTAGACCTGAAGGGGAAACGCGTGATCATGCGCGTGGATTTCAACGTACCGCAAGACAAGGCAACTGGCGCGATATCGAACACCAAGCGCATCGAGGCAGCCCTGCCAACCATCAAGTATGTTTTGGACAAGGGTGCTTCCGTGGTGCTGATGAGTCATCTGGGACGCCCCGACGGCAAAGTTATCGCCAAGTATTCCCTGAAGCCTGTGGCTGAGGCGTTGGAAAAACTTTTGGGCAAGCCCGTTAAGTTCCTTCCTGACTGTGTCGGCCCTGCCATTGAGGCCGCGTGTGCTCCCGGCGCCATCAAACCCGGTGATGTGATTCTGCTGGAGAACCTCCGCTTCCATATCGAGGAAGAGGGCAAGGTCAAGAACGAGGATGGAACGTCAATCAAGGCCGATCCCAAAGCCGTTGAGGCGTTTCGTGCCAGTCTCAGTAAACTCGGCGATGTATATGTGAACGATGCCTTCGGAACGGCGCATCGTGCGCACTCCTCGATGGTGGGCGTGAATCTGCCCGAAAAGGTTTCCGGGTTTCTGATGGAAGCCGAATTGACCGCCTTCACGGCGGTGCTCAATAACCCCAAGAGGCCGCTACTGGCCATTCTGGGCGGTGCCAAGATTGCGGACAAGATCCCATTGATCAATAACCTGCTTGATACGGCTGATGAGATCATTATCGGCGGCGGCATGGCGTTTACCTTCAAGAAAATCTTGAACAATATGGAGATTGGCTCCAGCCTTTTCGATCCGGAAGGCGCGAAAATGGTGAAGGACCTGATGACCAAGGCGGCCTCAAAAGGGGTGAAGATCCACCTGCCGGTCGATTATATCTGTGGAGACAAATTTGCCGACGATGCGGCAGTCATGGCCGCTGATGATGCCTCGGGGATCAAGGTCGGTTGGTTGGGTTTGGATGTGGGCCCGAAGTCAAACGCCATCTTCTGTGACGCCATTGCCCGTGCCCGGACGATTGTCTGGAATGGGCCTGCCGGGGTGTTTGAAATGGAGAAATTTGCGACCGGAACGAAGGTGATGGCCGATGCGATTGCCAAGGCGACCGCGTCAGGGGCGATCACGGTGGTCGGCGGCGGAGATACCGCCACGGCAGCCAAGAAGTTCAAGGTTGTCGACAAGGTGACTCATTGTTCGACCGGTGGCGGCGCCAGTCTGGAGTTTCTTGAGGGCAAGGTACTCCCCGGTGTGGCCGCTTTGAGTGATAAGTAAAAACAGATCTTGACCCTAACCCTATATACCCTAGATTGTGGATTCACACGATGCGCAAAAAAATCATAGCCGGTAATTGGAAAATGAACAAACTGACGGGGCAGGCTTCCGAATTGGCCGCCGCCCTGAAGGGAAAATTGGCCGACCGAACGGATGTTGAGGTTGTGTTATGTCCAACGTTTACGGCTCTGAAAACTGTGGCGGACGTCATTACGGGGACTCAAGTCAAACTGGGCGCCCAGAATATGCATTGGGAAAAGGACGGGGCGTTTACCGGCGAGATTTCGGCGGACATGCTTCGTGACCTGGGCTGCCAGTATGTGATTCTGGGCCACAGTGAGCGGCGGCAGTTTTTCGGCGAGACTGATGCCTCCGTGAGCCGCAAGGTCAAAGCTGCGCTGGCGGCCAACCTGACACCGATCGTATGCGTTGGAGAAACGTTGGAGCAGCGTGAAGCGAACCAGACGGATGATGTGGTGACCACCCAGGTGACCAAGAGTCTAGCCGGCCTGGATGAAACCAGCTTCCGTCGTATTGTGGTGGCGTATGAGCCAGTGTGGGCGATCGGTACCGGTCGCACGGCCAGCCCGGTACAGGCACAGGAGGTTCATGCGTTGATCCGCAAGGTGCTCGCCAAAATGTGCAATCCCGGAGCGGCGCAGGCGGTTCGGATTCAGTACGGTGGCAGTATGAAGCCGGCCAATGCCAAGGAATTGATGTCACAGCCGGATATCGACGGCGGACTGATTGGTGGGGCGGCCTTGGATGCCGCCTCGTTTATTGCCATTGTTGAAGCGGCGGTCTGAAACAGGGCATTGAAGTCATGAATGGAAGGTGAACTATGGGTGGATTTTTATACGGCTTTTTGATTTTTATTGAGATTGTCACGGCGCTTTTGCTGATTGGGATTATCCTGCTCCAGAAGACTAAGGACGAGGGACTTGGTTTGGCATTCGGCGCCGGCGTTGGGGAAACTCTGTTCGGTTCCCGTGCCGGAAATGTGCTGACGAAAATTACGGTGACCTTGGCTATTATCTTTCTGGCGGATACTTTGGCCATTGGCTATATGGCGTCCGGCCGGATGGCTAGCGGTTCGGTGATTGATCGTCTTCCTGTAGGAAGGGAAATTCCTGCGCAGAATGTCCCTGCCCAACCGTCACCGTTGGCAATTCCCGCGGCGAGTGGCGATGCAATTCCCGCTCCAGCACCGGCGTCGGTGCCGGCGACGGCTACGCCCTGATCATCTGGGCTACGGAGGGATGAAGTGTTGTGCTAAGACCTACCAAGGGCTTTCTCTGGATTTTACCAGGGGGAGCCCTTTTGTTTTTTGCGTACCTATGCCCTGTTGCCTGGGCCAGTGCCGAGTCTGTTTATTGCAGTGAAACAAAACGCATCGCCGGGTTTGACCCCGCCAAGGCGATGGATCTCCCGTCCATCCAAGCCATGAGCAAGATTTATGAGGGTCTGGTTCAGTACGCCTATCTTGACCGTCCCTACAGGGTTGAACCTTGTCTGGCCGAAGCCATGCCGGAGATCTCTCGCGAGGGAACCCTCTATACCTTCAAAATTCGTAAAGGTATATATTTTCAGGACGATCCCTGCTTCGAACGCAGTTCGGGGAAAGGGCGTGAATTGTGTGCTGCCGACTTGGTGTACGGCATAAAACGCGTGGCGGATATGAGGGTGGGATCCCCGGGATATTGGGCGTTCCGGGATCGAATTGTCGGTCTTGACGAATTCAGGGATCGGTCTGCGAGCGTGCCGGCAGACTACGATGCGCCGGTGGAGGGGTTGGAAGCGCCGGACCGTTATACGCTCCGCATTCATCTGGTGCGGCCCTTTCCCGCCCTGCTTTGGATTCTGACCATGAATTATGGCTATGCCGTGCCCCGCGAGGCTGTGGATTATTACGGCGATGATTTTGTGTCACATCCTGTGGGGACGGGACCCTATATCCTGAAGTCGCATGTTCATAACTATCGTCTTGAGTTTGTGCGTAATCCGAAATGGCGGGAGACGGGACGAGTGGAACTTTATCCGGCGACGGGCACATCTGACGATGAAACGGGGGGGCTGATGCACGATGCCGGAAAGGCACTTCCGTTTATTGACCGGATTGTGCAGTACGTGATTACCGACCCCTCAACGCAATGGTTGCTATTCATGTCGGGAAAATTAGAGGCGACCGCTTTGTCACGTGATAATTGGGATGCCGTGGTGACGCCTGACAGGAAATTGACGCCGGCCATGACGGCGCGGGGCATTGTGATGGATGCCATGCCATCATTGGATACAATGTACATCGGGTTCAATATGGAGGATCCAGTGGTGGGAGGGAACCGGTTTCTCCGGCAAGCCATGCTGGCGGCGTTTGACAGGGAGCGTTGGGTGCGTTTTCAGAACGGTCGGGTGACCCCTGCCGTTGGGCCGATTCCACCGGCCATGAGTGTGGCGGAGACCAACGCCACTCTTTTTCCCTTCGATCTCGTGCGGGCGCGCGATCTTTTGGCGAAAGCGGGGTATCCCGGCGGAAAAGATCCGGCAACCGGTCGGCGCCTCGAGTTGACGCTGGAACTGGGTTCCGGTGACTCCGAGACACGGGAAATGGCGGAGGTGCTGGCTTCCTTCATGGATCCCATGGGTGTTGTCTTGATCCCGAGCTTTAACAATTGGCCGTCTTTTTTGAAAAAAATTGAACAAAAGCGTGCCCAGTTGTTTTGCTTAAGTTGGATGGCGGACTATCCCGATCCCGAAAATTTTCTTCAGCTTTTTTACGGTCCTAATATAACGCCAGGTGCGAATCGATGTAATTATCAGAACCCCGAATTTGACCGCCTGTATGAAAAGGCAGCCACGCTGCCGGAAGGGCTTGAAAAGCGCCGGGTTTATGCACAGATGGAGCAGATTGTGAAGACCGACTGTCCCTGGTTATTCATGCACCATTCCTTGTCGGTGACGCTCAAGCAGCCTTGGCTCAAGAACTTCAAGCCGCACGATTTCCCTCTAGGGTTGAGTAAGTATTATCGACTAGAGGAAGAGAAAAGGCCATAAATACGCATGCCTATGAATACAAAACAACTTGTTGAAAAAAGTCTGAACGACAGTGCGCGGACGATAGAATCCATGGTTGCGGATTCGGCGGCGATTGCGGCGGCCGCGGAAGGGATTGTGGCCGCCCTCAAATCGGGCCGCAAAGTGCTCACGGCCGGAAATGGCGGAAGCGCCGCCGAGGCCATGCATATGGCCGAGGAACTGATTGGCCGATTCAAGTCAAATCGTGTGGCGTTGCCGGGGATCGCGCTGGCAGCGGATGCGACCGCGCTGACCTGTATTGCGAATGATTTCGGATTCAATGCTGTCTTCAGCCGCCAGATTGAGGGACTGGGTCATCCCGGTGATATTCTCGTGTTGTTCAGTTCCAGCGGTAATTCGGAAAATATTGTTCTGGCGCTCGACGCCGCCCACAAAAAGGGCATGAAGACCCTTTGCCTGCTCGGACATGGGGGCGGAAAACTGGCTGGGAAGGGAACCTGGCAGATTATTGTTCCGGGGCAGGAGACCGCCCGCGTCCAGGAGGCGCATCAGGTGATCCTGCATATCATTCTTGAACATGTTGAAACCGCTTTCCACTCATGAATCTTTTTGTGTCAGGCCCCCTGATGTTCAGGGATTTGATAAAGGCGGTGGCCGGGAAAACGTTTCCCGCCCAATCCGGTTTATTGCGCGGATATGCCCAGTTCAAACTCAAGGATGAAGGTCAGTCGGCCATGATTCCTTTCCCGGATCGGGTGGTGGATGGCGTTGTGTATTTTGATGTGGATAAAGAGTCTCTGATACGACTGGATGCCTTTCAAGGCAAACGGTTTGAACGGGAGGAAGTTTCCGTGGAAGCCGAAAACGGTGAATGGCTGGACGCGAGCGCCTACTGTCTGAAATTGTCGCGAAAAGGACTTCTTTCGGGGGATGAATGGGATGAGGACGAGTATCGTGAGACTGATTTAAAGAAGGTGTTGAAATCATGGAACAAGTGATGGATGCATCCCTTCGAGGAGGCGCTTATCAGGAACCCCATGCGGAGCGCCTGACATTTTCTCAATTGTGTCGCAGAATGGGCCGTTCGCCCCATTATATCCGCAACCTTCAAATCAAGCTGGGCCTTTACGTCCCGAAAGAGGTGGAGGGCTATTCCAGCGCCTATCTCCTTTTCCTCGAAACCATTATCATCCTGCGGGCTTTTTCAGTTCCCTTGGAGGATATAGCCGAATTGTTTGAGGCGGAGAAGCGAATCCTTCGTTTTCTCCGAATCGATACCCTGAGCCTGTCGCCCACCTGGTATCTGGACCAATGTGGCCGGAATGAGGAGAGCGTCAATCGGTTGCTTCTCACTAACCAGGACATGGGCGGCTCCATCACGGAAGGCGGCGTGCAGTTTCATCTTGATTTCAGGGGAGCACATGGCGAACTCTTTTCAGGAGCGGAGATGGGGCAGGATGCCAAGCGCGTGATGGCTGCCTACGACAACCGCCTTGAAAAGGTAAAGAGCCGGGTAAAAACCGAGGAGGTTGTTCTTCGGCGCGCCCTGGCTTGGTCAACCCGGTTTGGATAACGCTGCAATCCTAAAGATTTATGACTGATCGCCGAAAAGCTGCCGGAATTGTCGGCCTCGCCGTGATGGGGTCCCGTATTCTGGGGCTTGTCCGTGAGGTTGTGATTGCCGGGATGTTTAATGCCGGGAAGTTTTTGGACTCCTTTTTGGCCGCCTTCCAGATTCCCAACCTATTGCGGGATTTGTTTGCCGAGGGAGCGCTGTCCACCGCCTTTACCACGGTTTTTGCAAAAACCTTGGAAAAGGAAGGGGAGCCTCCGGCCTGGCATCTGGCCAGTCTCCTGTTCAGCGCTTTGATCCTGTTCATGGGATTGATCTGCGTCATCGGTATAGCGGCGAGTCCGTTGCTGGTCCAGATCACTAATTTCGGCTTTCATCAGGTGCCGGGTAAGTTTGAACTGACGGTCAGCCTTACAAGAATCCTGTTTCCGTTTATCATGCTGGTTTCGCTGGCGTCCGTGGTGATGGGAATCCTGAATGCCCGGTTTATTTTCGGGCTTCCCGCCTCGGCTTCGACGGTGTTTAACCTGGTGTCGGTGATCAGCAGCGTGGCGCTGGCTTACGGCTTTGATCCCCAGAGCGACTGGCGGCATCCTCACTTTTCGGAGCGGGCGCTCTATGGGGTGTCTCTGGGCGTGATGTTGGGGGGACTGGCCCAACTGGGTATGCAGTTGCCTGCCTTGTGGAAACAAGGCTACCGCTTCCATTGGCATCTGGATTTTAGTGATCCCCGGTTGAGACAGGTTTGGGCGCTGGCCTGGCCGAGCATGATCGCGGGTTCGGCGGTGCAGGTAAACGTCTTGATCAACGGAATCTTTGCTTCCGAGATCGATGGTGCGCGGTCATGGCTTTATTGCGCGTTCCGGCTCATGCAATTCCCGATTGGGGTGTTTGGCGTGGCGATCGCCACGGTGACGTTGCCGGCGGTGGCGCGTCTGCACGCCCGGGGCGAGATGCGGGAAGCCGGGAAGACCATTGAGGAGGCGCTGCGATTGGCTCTCTTTTTGACAATCCCGGCGGCGGTGGGGCTTGCCGTGCTGGCTCCGGAAATAATTCGGGCTATCTATGAACACTTCAAGTTTACAGCCGCGTCGACGGCGGCCACGGCGTCGGCACTGCGTGCCTATGCCATTGGGTTATCCGCGTATGCTGCCATCAAGGTGCTGACCCCGTGTTTCTATGCGCTGGATCGTCGGCGTACACCCTTGAATGTCAGCCTGGTGGGGATTGGAATATGCCTTGTTTTGAACCTGGTTCTGATGAAAGTGTTTCACATGGGGCATGTCGGGTTGGCCGTTACAACCAGTTGTGTCGCCATACTGAATTTCGTGCAATTGGCCCTGTATTTGCGGCGGGACGTGAAGTTCGGACGCCTGCGTGATTGGGCGCGATTCGGTTCGTTGATCGGGCTGGCGGCATTGGCTTGCGGAATCACGGCGTGGCTTCTCAAGCGCTGGCTGGCTGGATATGGCCAGAGTCCCTTCTGGCTGGTCATGGCTTTGCTCTTGGAGATTGCCATCGCCAGCCTGGTGTATTTCGGGCTGACGCTCGTTTTCCGGATTCATGAAACCCATTACATTGTGAAGATGATGCGAAAAAAGATCTTGGGAAAAGTTGAGTTGGTTTCTGATGAATTATGAACGATGAGAATTCCAGAGGTTTGATTCATGGTCTCCTGCGGAGCGAGTTGATCGAAGTTTGCAAGGCATTGGGTCATCCGGCCTATCGTGCCGGGCAAGTGTGGGACTGGCTCTATCGGCAGCATGTGGCGACATGGGAGGCGATGAAAAATGTGCCGGCCGCGCTTCGTGACGCCCTCGCGGAACGGTATGAATTGGTTTCCGTGAATCACTTGAAACAGGATGGCGAACACACGGGAACGAGAAAGATCCTGGTAGGGCTTCGTGACGGGGAATGTGTCGAAGAAGTATTGATTCCCGCCCGGGAGCGTCGCACGGTTTGTGTGTCAAGTCAGGTGGGGTGTAAGTTTGCCTGTGCCTTCTGCGCGAGTGGCAAGGGCGGCTGGATCCGTAATCTTGAGGCGGGCGAGATTGTGGAGGAGTTGCTGTTAGCCTGGGAGGAATACGGCGACCGTCCCACCAATATCGTTTTCATGGGAATGGGTGAGCCGTTCGACAACTATGATGCGGTGATCAAAGCCATCCGGATCATGAACGACGGGAAGGGACTGAATATCGGGATTCGCCACATCACGATCAGTACCAGCGGGATTATTCCGGCTATAGACCGTCTGGCGGGCGAGGGGTTGCAGGTGGAACTCTCGGTTTCCCTGCATGCGCCCAACAATGAATTGCGAAACCGGTTGATGCCGGTGAATCAGCGTTATCCGGTGGAGGCCTTGATTGAAGCCTGTGCCCGTCATACGGCCGCCTCCGGGCGGATTGTCACGTATGAGTACACATTGATTCGGGGCGTAAACGATACCCGCGACCATGCGGTGCAGTTGGCCAAACTGCTAAAAGGGCTTTCCTGTCGCGTGAATCTGATCCCGTTAAGCCCGGTGGACGGGTTTGAAGGGCAGCCGCCGCTGGATGGCACCTCTGGAATTTTTAAAGAAGTTCTGGGAAAAGTCGGGGTGAACGCCACGTACCGGGTTTCAAAAGGCGGGGCGATTGACGCGGCGTGCGGGCAGTTGCGGCGCAGAAACCTGAAAATTGGGACGTGAAGTGTTAGAGGTGAGATGTGGAAGGATAAAATGAAAATGGTGCTGCAGAATAACTCCCGCGCGGTGGCGGCGGATATGATTGCCCGATGGATGGAAACCGGCGATTTCCCGGACCGGATGATGAACAGAATTCGGGCGGATCGCGGCTTTGTGATGGAGGTCGTCTACGGCATCGTCAAGTGGAAGCGCGAATTGGAGTGGGTGCTGAAGCAGTGCATGAAACAGATGCCGGGAATTCCGCTGCGCGCCCACATGATGGTCGGTCTTTATCAAATTCTGCATATGGATTCGGTGGAGCCTTATGCGGCGGTGAATGAAACCGTCGCTGCGGCCAAGGCGACCGCTTCCCAGACTGACGCCAATTTTGTCAATGCGGTGTTGAGACGGGTATTGCGCGAGAAGCCACAAGTGATCGCCGCCTTGAACGGGCAGCCGTCGGGCATCCGGTTGTCGCATCCGGAAATCCTCGTCAAACGGTGGAATGAGGCCTTCGGGACTACCAAAACGGTCGCCCTGTGCGACTGGAACAACCGGCGTGCGGCGGTGATTCTCCGGTTAAACACGACTCGTATGGTGATGGCGGATTTTCGGGACCGGGTGACGACGGCCGGAATGAAGGTCGAACCGCACCCCTATGATCCGGCGCGTTTTTGCACATTGGGGCGTGGTGTAAGCGTGGAAGATCTCCCCGGATTTGATGACGGTTGGTTCATGGTTCAAGACCCATCCACAATCATGGCCGTCGAGATGCTGGCCCCGAAACCGCAGGAGCGCATTTTGGATGCTTGTGCCGCTCCAGGCGGAAAAACGGTGGCCATTGCCGAAGCAATGGGCGGGGGCGGCACATTGACGGCCATGGATATTCATGCCGACCGCATGGGATTTCTTGGCGATAACCTGAAGCGGATGGGGATGGGCGGCGTGCGGGTGTTTGAAGGGGATATGACGGCGTGCGGGCAGGGTGGGTCAGGTGTTCCGGAATTGGCGGGCCTCGTATTTGATGGAATTCTGCTCGATGTCCCCTGTATGAACACGGGTGTACTGCAGCGGAGGGCGGACGCCCGTTGGCGTTTCGATATGATTCGGCTGGGAAAAGTCTGTGAAACGCAGCGGGCGATTTTGGATGGCGCAGCCACACGGATTCGTGTCGGCGGCAGGATGGTCTACAGTACGTGCAGTTTGGAATCCGAGGAGGATGAATCCCTGATTATGGCATGGCTCAAAGACCACCTGAACTTTGAACTCATCCGTGAACGAAAGTTATTTCCCCCCACTGATGGCGTGGATGGCGCCTATGCCGCCTTGATAAAACGGAATTCATAAGGTAGTTTAAAAGGGTTTATGAAATCCTACATTCATGATGATTTTCTATTAGAAGGCAAGACGGCACGGCGTCTGTATCATGATGTGGCGGAAGCGCTACCGATCATTGACTACCACTGCCACTTGTCGCCCGCGTTGATTGCCAAGAATCATCAATTTCGCAATTTGTATGAAATTTGGCTGGCTGGGGATCACTACAAATGGCGGGCCATGCGAGCCAATGGCGTTGCCGAACGATTCTGTTCCGGTGACGCGACAGACATCGAAAAGTTTATGGCCTGGGCAGGAACGGTGCCCTATACCCTGCGCAATCCTCTCTATCATTGGACACACCTGGAGTTGAAACGCTACTTCGGGATTGATGAGTTGCTGGATGAAAAATCAGCGCCCCGCATCTGGGAGAAGGCCAATGCGATGCTTCAACGCCCGGAGATGAGCGTTTGGGCGTTGCTGGAGAAAAGCAACGTGGAAGTGGCCTGTACCACGGATGATCCCGTTGATAGTCTTGAGTTTCACTTTGAGATTCAAAAATCGGCGCTGACCACCAAGGTCTACCCTACATTCCGGCCCGACAAAGCGCTATGGATTGAAATCCCGTCCTTCAATGGGTGGGTGGACTCCTTGGAGCAGGTGAGTGGCTTGTCCTGTGCCAATCTGGGCGATTTCCTGGCGGCCTTGGATCAGCGACATGCGTTCTTTCATTCTCTGGGATGCCGGTCATCGGATCATGGAATCGAGCGCTGCTACGCCGACGCGTGTTCGGAAGCGGAGGCCAAGTCAATTTACGATGCCGCACGGGCGGGAAGAACGGTCTCTCGTGAGGCGGCGGATAAATTCAGATCCTTCATGATGCTGTTCTTCGGACGCCTTGATTATTCCCGGGGCTGGGTCAAACAACTGCATTTCGGTGTGTTGCGCAACAATAACTCGCGGCTGATGAGGCAATTAGGGCCCGACACTGGATTCGACGCCATTGGTGATTTCAGCCAAGCGCAGGCGTTGGTCGGATATTTGAATGCCTTGGATCAGGAAGGGCATTTGCCGAAGACGATTATTTATAACATCAACCCTGCGGATAATTACGTGATTGGTACCGTGATGGGGTGCTTCCAGGATGGATCGATTCCCGGAAAGATCCAGTTCGGCAGCGGCTGGTGGTTTCTGGATCAAAAAGAAGGTATGGAATGGCAGTTAAATGCATTGTCGAGCCTGGGACTACTGCGGAGGTTTGTGGGGATGTTGACCGATTCGCGCTGTTTTCTCTCCTATACCCGTCATGAGTATTTCAGAAGAATCTTATGTCAGGTCATCGGGCGCGATGTGGAGCGCGGCGAATTGCCGGATGTGCCGGAGCTGATGGATGTCATGATCCGGGATATCTGCCACGACAATGCAAGCCGTTATTTTTTGTTTCCCTCTGCCTGAGATTCAGACATATTCACGCATCATCACAAAGAGAATAAAATGAGAATCGACCTGAAAAAAAACTGCAAGTACTCTCTATTGGTCCCCACCAGTATGGGCATCCGGATTACGCCGGTTAGCGGTCAGCCGGTGCATGGCGGGGGAGCGTTCATGATGCAGGCGACAAGCGCTGAGACGAATGTTGCCAGCGTGGTTTCCTACCTCGGTCTGCCGGTCAAGGTGCTGACGACCTTTGTAAAGGGCAGTCCCATCGCCCAACTCATCAAGGATAATCTGCGGAGTCGAAACATGGATTTCGAGGGCGTTGAAGTCGCTCAAGGCGGGCCTTGGGGCCATCGTCATCAGATAAATATTGCTGACAGCGGGTTTGGGTCGCGAGGACCTCGTGTGTGGAATGACCGTGCCGGCGAGGTCGGTCGTACGCTGAATGTGAAAGATTTCGATTTGGATCGTATTTTCGGCAAGGAGGGCGTGCAGATTGTCCATCTGTCCGGTCTGATAGGCGCACTCTCGCAGGAGACCAGTACATTCTGCCTGGAGTTGGCGCGTGCCGCTAAGAAACATGGTACCAAGATCTCGTTTGATCTGAACTATCGGGCGTCGTTCTGGAAAGGCCGTGAGAAGCAGCTTTCGGCTGTTTTCGCCGAAATCGCGGGTGTGGCTGATATTCTCGTTGGGAATGAAGAAGACTTCCAGCTGTGTCTTGGTGTTCAAGGGCCTGAAGCAGGCGGCAAGGACATCAAGGCGAAGATCGACGGGTTCAAGGGCATGATCGAGCGGGTGAAGAAGGCTTACCCGAATGCGCAGACGTATGGCACGACGCTTCGGGAAGTCGAGGATGCAAACCACCACCTATGGGGCGCATTGATGGCCGCAGGCAGTGAATGGTATGTTGTTGAGCCGCGCGATATCACCGTCCTTGACCGCATTGGCGGTGGCGACGGCTTCGTTGGGGGGATGCTCTATGCGATTCTCAAAGGTTGGGAGCCGGAGAAGTGGATCCAGTTCGGTTGGGCGAGCGGCGCGTTGGCCACCACGATGCTGACAGATTACGGCCAACCCGCAGATGAGGACCAGGTATGGAGCATTTGGAAGGGCAACGCCCGCGTTCAGCGGTAACATCCCCGGCCTCGAGATCTCCTTTCTGTTTGACCGAATGCGTTTGATTCCCGTTCAGGGTGAGGTGCGGCGCTTCAATAAAAAAGTTAATCGGGAGGTATACAGCAGAGTCGGATAGCGGTATAATTTGGGTGTGGGAAGAGACAAGGGTTCAGCTAAGCCAAGGCCGGCTTCCGGCCAAGTAGAAAGATGGACTACCAACGCTGACCCAGAAAGAAAGTCTTCCCGACGAAAGAGCGGCATCGGGCGAAAGCAATTCGCAGGTGCCGCTCAATTATTTTATGGGATGGTGTAATAAAACGGTCCTGTACGGTAAATTGACAAAAAGCCATGAAACTGGCAGGCTTCCCCTCTACGTATGGAAGCAAGGATTATACCGAAAAGGAAACTGAATATTGTTCTCGGTGTGACGGGCTCGATCGCGGCCTACAAGGCGGCTGAATTGATTCGTCTGATGCAGAGGAAGAACTGGGATGTTTCTGTTGTGATGACGGCTTCGGCGGCGAAATTTGTAACCATGCTCACGTTTCAAACGTTGTCCCGGAATCCTGTGGGAATCGGTCTTTTTGATGAAACGGATGGATGGCACCCTGAACACATCACGTATGCCGACCGGGCCGACCTCTTGCTGATTGCCCCCTGTACCGCCAATGTCATTGCCAAAATTGCGCAAGGGTTGGCGGATGATCTTCTGACTTGTACCGCGCTTGCCACAAAGGCCCCCGTGGTCATCGCGCCCGCCATGAATGACAACATGTGGTCTCATCCGGCGACTGTTGCCAATGTGGCGCTCCTTCAATCTCGGGGCGTGACCTTCGTTGAGGTTGGATCCGGCGAACTTGCCTGTGGACGGGAGGGGCAGGGGCGTCTGGCAGATCTCGAGGATATTCTAGCCGTTGTCGGGACTGTATTGAGAAAACCGGTTATAAAAAAAGGAGTCAAGCCATGAACAAAAACGTATTGATAGCCCTGCTTTTGATTGCCTTGTCAGTGGTAGTCATGATTTTCACCAAGGGGAGCGCCCCCGTAGATTTAGTGGTAACAGATATCAAGCCCGCAGCGTCACTGGTTTATCTCTGTTTTACAGCGCTTGGCGTAACCATAGGCGTTCTTTTGAAGTGAGAGGCGATCGTTTTGGCATCACATGAGCGAATTCTCCTTAACCGGATTCACGCTGATTGAAAAAATCGGCGAAGGGGGCATGGGGCAGGTTTGGAAAGCCCGGCAGCTCTCCCTTGACCGGCTTGTGGCCATCAAGCTACTGCCTGCCCGCTTAAGTCACGATCCCGAGTGCATCCAGCAGATTCTCCAAGAGGCACGAACGGCCGCGAAATTGAAACATTCCGGCATTGTTCATATCTATGATGCAAGCGAGCAGAACGGTATCTCTTTCCTAGTGATGGAATTTGTCGACGGGTACAACGTCGGGCAATGGATCTTGCGGAAAAAGAATCTCTCCTACAAAGATGCCCTGGTGGTGACTGAGCATGTGGCCTTGGCGCTCCAATATGCCTGGCGTACGGCGGGATTAATCCACTGTGACATTAAGCCTGAGAACATCATGGTGGATCAGGATGGTTCCATTAAGGTGGCTGATCTCGGCTTGTCGCTGACCAAGGATACCAAGGCTTCCCCCCAGGCCCCCAATGAAGTCACGGGAACTCCCGGCTATATTTCGCCAGAACAGGTGATGGGCATGACACCGCTGGACTGCAGGACGGACATCTATGCGCTGGGATGCTGCCTGTACCAGATGGTTACGGGGGTTCGTCCGTTCAAGCAACTGCCGGACAGTGAAGCGATGGACGCCCAGGTGACTTCCCAGATTCCTGATCCGCGGGATATCATTCCGGACCTCCCGGGCTCTGTGTGCGCCTTGATTGAACGGATGCTGGTTAAGGATCGTGACCATCGCCTGAAGGACTGGGATGTTGTCGTGAAAGAAGTCCACCGGATTAGGAAAGGGTGGATGCCGTCCACTGAAATGCCGGCGGAAGGCGCCAGCACCATGAGGCGACGTAAGGTGGAGAATGCGGGGTCCGAGGAGAAAGATCACGGCAGTAAGCCGCCGGCGGCGAGTCGGCCAAGTCCCTTTTGGATGTTGGGTGCCGTGATCTCGGCCTTCGCGGTGGCGGGCTTGTGGTGGTTATTTCAAGCGCCTGTTTCAGTCAAGCATTCACCGGTTAAATTTCTTCCGCAGGCGGGTGTTACCAATGCGAGCGTTCCGGCTGGAGAGAGGGTTCATGTGGTTAATAAGCCTCTCAATTATGGGCGTGAGATTGCCAGGGAGAATGATCAGATCAAGCGTACTGCGGATAAGTACTGTGCGGAGGGGAATCTGACTGAGGGAATTCTCTGGCTCGAAAATTATACCGGGCGCTGGTCCTCTGAGACTTTTTCGAACCGGCTGACCCTCGCGAAGTCCTTGAAGCAATTGAAGGCGGCGCGGGATGAGAGAGAGCAGGCGGCTGCGTGTTGGAAAGGCTTTGAGAGTAACGTCACCTCCTGCGTTTTTCTGGGTAAATATTCAGCGGCGCATCAGATTGCTGATGCTGCCCTGGCGGATGAGAAACTCGGGCCGCACCGGGATGAAGTCACGGCGATTCATCACATCCTGGAGGATACGGGTTCCTTGAATGATAAAGTTCTTCAGACGTTCTCAACGAACGTCGGGAATAATGTCACCCTCCGGTTGGTTCGCGGGACCCCTCTGACAGGGCGTTTGCTGGGGATTCGGGATCGGAAGCTGGTAGTCCAAACCCTGGATGACGCTGCTCAGATTTATATCAGGATGGAGGATCTTACCCCTGCGGAGCGTCAGGCACGGCTGTTTTCTCTTGAACTTCCCGAAGTC
>Ga0194060_10000077_pt1 | contig 65945 bp, 66 predicted proteins | sample SepL225m_MetaG_FD_163427 | JGI IMG/M metagenome (GOLD analysis project Ga0194060, IMG submission 163427) | Anoxic zone freshwater microbial communities from boreal shield lake in IISD Experimental Lakes Area, Ontario, Canada - Sep2016-L222-5m | ecosystem: Environmental > Aquatic > Freshwater >... | reverse complement strand
CAATTCGAGAATCGCTCTCAACAAAACCAAAGCGGCTAGTAAAAATGCGTAAATTTGGCGGCTTTGTGATGATCTGCCTTGGGCTATTTACAATTTCAACTGCGTTCTAACTCTAATTTTCCGCAGCGTGGCGAGTACACAAATTGTCAGTGGCTAACGGCAGACTAACGCCATGGCTAATTCATCCTTTGATAAACCGGCAAGCAAAGCTCGCGAATTCATAAGTCCAAGCGATTTAACTTTCTCATGGGATGGTTGTCACCGTTGCCTCTGGCTTAATTACAACCACGGCGTGAAGGCACCACTTTTTATGCCACTTGTTGGCGAACTCTCCGCGATGCAAGAGGCGCATTTTGATGCAGTTACCTCCGCGCTCGTCACTCCGGAATTACCAAGTGGAAAAGTTCATAGCCGCGGTGGTTGGGTGAAATCAACGCCCATTATTGTAAATGGATCTGCTTCGCATTATGCAGTGCGCGGAAAATATGACTTGCTTATGGAATTTGACGATGGAACTTGGGGCGTTATCGATTGCAAATTCCAGGGCCGCGATAGCGATAAGAGTGATTTCTATTCGCCACAATTAGAGGCTTACGCTTTTTCATTAGAGAATCCAGTATCAGGTCCGGCGAGAAAAGTTTCAGTGCTTGGCTTACTAGTTTGGTCACCAGTCTCCCCCGTGGGCGATCCGACAGCTGGATACTCACTGAAACTTAAAAGTTCTTGGCGGCCAATCCAACGGAACCCAAAATCATTAGAGCGCCGTTTAACTGACTTCATTACGGTAATTTCGGGTCCAACTCCAGAACGTGATTCTGGTTGCGAACAATGTCGTTACATTTCACAGCGCCGCGAAATTTTCGGCGGCGAGTAGTTAATCCTCTTCTACTTCGTCGTTCATCTCGCTCTTACGCTTAGTTGCGTACATATCTACATACTCTTGCCCGGAAAGCGCTTGAATTGTATTCATAATTCGATCAGTAACTTCACGTAACACTTTTTGATCTGTTGAATCACCATAATTTTCGAAATAGAGCGGTTCTCCAAAAATCATTTCTACACGTCGAACTTTAGGTACTACTTGGCCAGTAGGTTGAATCTCTGCAGTATTAAACATCGCAACCGGTATGACTGGCGCACCAGATTCAATAGCTAACCGTGCAATTCCAGATCGCCCTTTATATAAACGGCCATCGGGAGAACGTGTTCCTTCTGGATAAATTCCGATGCAATCCCCGCGCTCTAAAACTTTAAGCCCGGTAATCAAAGCGGCTTCGCTAGCACGGCCACCAGAGCGATCAACTGGAACTTGACCAAGAGCAATAAATGTAATTTTCTTAATGAAACCTTTTAACCCGGGAGAAGTGAAATATTCACTCTTCGCTAAAAAGGTAACCTTGCGGGGAACTACCAGTGGCATAAAAATAGAATCGCTAAATGAAAGATGGTTCGAAGCAATAATCAGCGGTCCAAGGTGAGGGACATTTCTTAAACCTTTAACTTTAGGTCTAAACAAACCCATCAAAATTGGCGATAAGAATGCTTTTAAGAGCGCATAGGCAAGATTCTCGCCTTGCACTACCTCAAGCTTCTTTCGGAAGCGTGGTCTCTTTCGCATCGCCATAGGGTCTTAATTTAGGGCTATTCGATACCTATATGACACCATCTGAGCGTGACCGATATCCAAAACTCTGCTGGATTTGAGCTTTCGGGTGGGAAAATCGGTGTTTTGGTAATTCATGGTTTTGGCGGTTCTCCAGTATCTGTAAGACCTTGGGCAGAATCTTTTAATAATTCTGGTTACTCAGTTTCAGTACCGCGTTTACCTGGCCATGGAACTAATTGGCAAGATTTAAATTCCACAGCCGCGGCAGATTGGTTTGCGGTAGTTGAGAAAAGTTTTACCAATCTAAAAGCTAAATCAGATCATGTTTTTGTTGCTGGATTTTCCAATGGTGGCGCACTTGCACTACGACTCGCTCAAATACGTGGTTCTGAAATCGAAGGCTTAATGCTTTTAAATCCAATAATTCATGATCGCCGGATTTTTATGAAATTGTTGCCCATAATTCGATTATTTGTACCATCGCTAAAGTCTGGTCCTTCGGACATTGCTAAACCCAATCCCCCAATACATAGCTACCGGACAACGGCTATGCATGCGTTGTATTCTGCTCGCAAATTTTGGCAGATAGTTGAACGCGATCTATACCTAATTGATCTGCCCTTAATGATCGGTTATTCGATAAATGATCATGTGGTTGATCCAGAAAATTCTGAAACAATAATAGATAATGTAATGTCAGTAGATATCAGAGAAATAATCTTTGAAAAATCTTTTCATAATGTTTCGTTAGATTACGATTCTGAAATATTGAATGAAGAATCAGGACAGTTCATTCAAGATGTTTTGACAGGAGAATTAGCTCGAGGCAGCTATGAATACGAAGAAGATGATGAGCGTGATTTAATTGATGCTGAATTTGATTCAATTGTTTCTTCGCTATCTTTAGATGAATCAACGCCAACTACCTACCTAGACCAGTTAGATCGATCCGAAAGTGTCGAATCACTTATCGAACGAAATATGTATGCGACTCCAAATAGGTTACCTAAATTTAAGAAAGCCCAACGTGGCGCAATCATTGCCCTCATTGCTGGGCCACTTTATGTAATCGGATATCTAGTGACGCATTTTGATCCATTTGGCTTAGGTGTTTGGCCCGGCGTATCGGCAGTTGTGGCCGGTGCGATAACTCTCTTCACTCAAATGGAGCATCGTGAAATCGATGATAGTGATAGCGGCGCAATCCTGTGACTAACCCATTTAAATGGGGCGTTATTAGTACTGGTGGTATCGCGCGAACTTTTGCTTCTGATTTGAAGTATTTAGATGATCAAGTTGTGCACGCTGTTGGCTCTAGAAAAATGGAGAGCGCCCTAAATTTTAGTAATGAATACGGTGGAAAACCATATGCATCCTATGAAGAGTTAGTTAACGATCCAAATATTGATGCGGTATATATAGCTACGCCGCATCAGCTACATTTTGAAAATACCATGATGGCGCTAAAAGCTGGAAAGCCAGTTCTATGTGAGAAACCTTTTGCGATAACTGCTACTGAAGCGCACCAAATGATTTCATTGGCACGAGAAATGAATTTGATGTTAATGGAGGCGATGTGGACTCGTTTCTTGCCGCATTTTGCCATAGTGCGAGAGATTTTAACTTCCGGAATTTTAGGCGAAATAAGAACAGTAACGGCTGACCACGGACAATGGTTTGCAGATGATCCGGAATTTAGATTATTCAATCCTCATTTAGCTGGTGGCGCTTTACTAGATCTCGCAATTTATCCAATCTCATTTGCACACTTAGTCCTTGGCGTTCCAGAAAAGATTACCTCCACTTCACTTCCAGCATTTACTGGCGTAGATGGGCAAACTTCAGCAATTTTTGATTATAAGAATGGTGCCCAAGCTATTATTAATGCATCTCTTTTCGCTGCTACGCCTTGCCGCGCTTTAGTAGCTGGGACTTTAGGTTGGTTAGAAATTGATCGTACTTTTTATGCCCCTACATCAATGCGAACAATTATTAGAGGTGGCGAAAGAACTGAGTATGCAAAAGATTATGTTGGAGTTGGTCATAGAGAGCAAGCCGTTGAATTCGCTAGGTGTGTCCGTGCTGGATTAATCGAATCACCACTTTTAACGTTAAATGAAACCAACGAAATTATGCAATCTGTAACTGAGATTAAGAATCAAATCGGGTTGAAATACCCTTTTGAAATTTAATATCTAGCCAAATCTGCTACTCCAACTAGACCAGCGTCATTACCTAGCGTTGCAGCGATAATTCTTGGATATGGATGCCTCCCGCTAAATGGCATGTAACGATCCATATATTCGCGAGTAGGCGCAAGCAAAATTTCGCCAGCTTCTATTACACCGCCTCCGATGATGACGCAGGATGGGTCTAGTAATACAGAAAGTGAAGCGATACCGGCACCTAACCATTGTGCGGTCGTATTAAATGCAGCTAACGCTACTGGATCACCTTTCGCCGCCGCTTTAGTAATGTGATGGCCAGTTAATCCTGCAACTGTGCCATCACCTAGCGATAATAATTTTTTTGCTAAATCAGGCGAAGCGCTAATTGCTTCTCGCGCATGTCGAAGTAATGCATTACCCGATGCATATTGTTCGAAACAACCTCGAGCGCCACAACCACATAAGTGACCTTCTGGGACAACTCTCATATGGCCAATTTCGGCAGCAATTCCAAATGCTCCCGTAATTAATTTTCCGTTAATAATGAAACCACCACCAAGGCCAGTTCCGATTGTGAGCAGCGCAAGATTCGCTTCGCCTTTGCCTGCGCCAAATTTAAATTCGCCCCATGCCGCACAATTTGCATCGTTTTCTAAAATTACAGGGAGCTCAATTTTTTCGGTGAGTTGAGCAACTAACGGAACGTTAGTCCAATCGGCGATATTAGAAGTAGCAAGTAAAGTTTTTCGGTCGGTAGAAATAAAACCCGCGGCTGAAACACCGACTGCTGACACCTTATGCTTTTCTGCTAATTCCTTGGCAACTTCAGCAATTACTTCTGTAAGTGCAGCGCCACCTTGAATTGGGGTGTCTCGACGAGATCGTTCAATTATTTTCCCTGCTTCATCTACAACGCCGCCAAGAACTTTCGTGCCGCCAACATCGACACCGATCGTTAGCGCAGGCATTTATGCTTCTGCGCGTTTTTTCAGTTGCGAAAGCGCAAGATCAACTGTTGATTGTTCAGTTTTCTTTCGCATCATTTCTGGAACTGGCATTGAAACTTTTACGATTAATTCATAACTTACTTCAGTTGTATCATCACCGTTATCTTTAATTTGATACGAACCAGTCATCTCAGTTAAAAGATCGGCTTCTTCGAGCGAGAAACTGACTGCTTCTGGAGCTTTGCTCCAATCGTAAGAGAGCGAGACTCGGTCTTTCATTACTCCAGCATCGATAACCATCGTTACTTTGGTGATTTTGCCATCACTCGCAATTTCATCAGAAGTCACAGATTTTATGGCAGTTGTCCAACTTGGGTACCCGGGGAGGTCAAAGAGGAGCTCCCGGACGGTTGCAACTGGCGCTTCAATGGTTACGGTTGATTTCGATGGTTGGCTCATGGCGCAAGGTTACCTCTCCCCAAACTATTAAATGACCGATACCTTATGAGCATGAATGAATACTCAGTTAAAACCATGGAGCCGATCCCAAGTACCGGCAATCTCACAAACTTAGTATCCGACCGAGCGCGTTTCGAACCAACGCGCGTCATGCTCTCTCGCCCCTTGGGTGAGGGATGGCAGAAAGTTACTGCTACCGAATTCGATGAAGAAGTAAGAACTACCGCTAAAGGTTTAGTTGCATCTGGAATTCAAATCGGTGATCGCGTTGCAATCATGGCACGCACTCGATACGAGTGGACCATCTTGGATTTCGCAATTTGGTATGCCGGCGCTGTAGTTGTCCCAGTTTACGAAACATCATCAGCTGAACAGATTGATTGGATTCTTACAGACTCTGAAGCAGTCGCAATAATTGTAGAAACCCCAACGCATAAAGAATCAGTTGATTCAGTACGCAAACCAATTTTAAAAAATCTTTGGACTATGACTGACAACGTGCTATCGCAGCTAGCAATACTTGGCGAAAACGTTTCAGATGCAGAGATCGATGCCCGCAAAAATTCTTTAAAACCAGAAACGCTTGCGACTTTAATTTATACATCGGGCACTACTGGAAAACCAAAAGGAGTCCAACTAACTCACGGCAACTTTTTATCAGAGTGCGGCAACGTAGTTGCTGGTGCAAGCGATCTCTTTTTAAAGCCTGGTGGTTCCACTCTGCTCTTTCTTCCAGTTGCGCACGTTTTCGGAAGAATGGTTGAAATCGGAGCAATTAGAGCTGGCTTGCATCTTGCTCATTGCAGCGATCCAGTCGGCAAATTAATTCCGGATTTAAAATCTTTTAAGCCAACATTTGTACTCGCAGTGCCTCGTATTTTCGAAAAAGTTTATAACGGTGCTGAAGCGAAAGCGGAAGCAGGTGGCAAAGGCGATATTTTCCGCAAAGCTGCCGCAGTTGCTATTGCATTCAGCGAAGGACTCGATACCGGAAAAATTTCAATCGCTTTACGCATTAAACATGCGCTGTTCGATAAATTAGTTTATTCAAAAATTCGAAGCACTCTAGGTGGACGGGTTGAAGCAGCAATCTCTGGTGGTGCACCTCTCGGTGCCAGACTTGGACATTTCTATCGAGGTGCTGGAATTAGAGTACTGGAAGGCTATGGATTAACTGAAACAACTGCTGGTGCCACTTTGAATTTAACATCTGCCCATCGCGTTGGTTCTGTTGGCCGGCCAGTCCCTGGAACCACAATTAAAATAGATGATGACGGTGAAGTATTAATTAAAGGAGCCATCGTTATGAAAGGTTATTGGCAAAATGATGCTGCCAATAAAGAATCCTTTACTGAAGATGGTTTTTACCGTTCTGGCGATCTCGGAAAATTAGATAACGATGGTTTCTTGTCAATCGTTGGACGCAAAAAAGAATTAATAGTTACTTCAGGTGGTAAGAATGTTGCGCCAGCGGTTTTAGAAGATCGACTACGATCGCATCCACTGGTAAGCCAATGCATGGTCGTTGGTGACAACAAGCCATACATTGCCGCTTTAGTTACCATCGATCAAGATGCACTTAAGTCTTGGGCAACTGCTAATAAAAAGTCTGGAGCTTCGTTAGCCGAATTAGCAAAAGATCCCACGTTGCAATCAGTTATTCAGACCGCTGTAGATGAAGCCAACAAGGCAGTTAGTCGCGCAGAATCAATCCGTAAATTTACAATTTTGCCGGTTGATTTCACGCTTGCCGGTGGTCACTTAACCGCAAAACTTTCGATTAAGCGACATGTAGTTGCGCAAGAGTTTGCAAAAGAGATTGAGGAGTTATTTGCCTAATGCGGGTGAAAAACTAAGAATTGCGCACGATTTACATGACGGCGTTGTTCAGGATCTAGCTGCGCTTGGCTACTCTCTTGATTCAATAATTGGAAACCCTCTTCTAGATCAAGCGATTAGAAACCAACTAAGAGAGATACGTATTGAGAGTTCGCGAATAACAGCTGCGTTACGAAATGAAGTGCTAGCACTCTTAAATGAAAAAAATAACTTTAACGAGATAATACGAGAGAGATTCTCTAATTCAAATATCGAACTCCAAATGCAAGATGCAATCCCCTATTTTCCCCATAATATTGCTACAGATATGAATAAATTAATCATGGAGATTGCAAATAATTGCATTGCCCATTCCAGCGCTACTATTTTTTCAATCAAATGGCGGATCATAGATTCAGATTGCGAAATCGTGCTGGCTGATAATGGAAAGGGCGGCGCATCTCAGAAATCAGCCCATTTTGGTATACCAAGTATTGCAAAGCGAGCTCTAGATATTGGTGCGAGAATAGAGAAAATTGATTCAAGCCACGGCGTCACATACATCCTATTAATTCCGTGTAGCTAATGATTCAAGTCCTAGTAATTGATGATCACGCCCTGGTTAGAGAAGGTTTGAAACGTGCATTAATGCACGACCCTAAAGTTAAAGTTATTGGCGAAGCAGCTTCGAAGAAGGAAGCATTTGCACAAATTGCTCACCACAATCCAGATGTAATAGTAATTGACTTACACCTTCCAGATGGAAGTGGTTTAGACATAATCCGTTGGGCACGTAGTAATTCTAAGAAAATTGGAATTGTAGTTTTAACTATGTCAGATATGCCCGAATATATTGTGGCTTCACTTGATGCCGGAGCAAGCGCTTTTGTAGAAAAAATATCCCCAACAAGTGAAGTAATAGCTGCGATTTATCATTCAGCAAAAGCTCCACTTTCCTTCACTACTCGAAGATTGTCAGATGTACTTGCGGTTAAGAAAGAACGTCACGGATTGACTGGACGCGAAATTGAAGTTTTGGAACTATTGCCGCTAGGCGAAACCGTTACGGAGATGGCATTAAATCTCTTTGTCAGCGAGTCAACGATTAAGACACATATTTCTGCGATTTATCGGAAATTTGAAGTTAATAATCGGATGCAAGCGATAAATATTGCTCGCAAAAAAGGCTTACTTAAATAGAATTTTATTAAATCTATCTGACCAAATATCCCAGTTCCATTCGTCATTTACCCAACGGTTTCCATAGCTGCCCATCTCTTTCTGCAGTGTTGGATTTGTCAGAATTCGAATGGCTGCATCTGCAATTTCATCAACGCTATTTCCATCCACTAAAAACCCGGTCTTGCCTTCGATCAAAGCTTCAGGTGCGCCACCAGAATTACCCACAATTGTTGGGATACCGCAGGCGCTTGCCTCCAAATAAACAATTCCTAAGCCTTCAACTTCCAAACCACCTAAACGATTACGAGCCGGCATTGCAAAAAGATCTCCTAGCGCAAAATATTTAGGTAAATCCTCATGCTGAATTCGACCTGCAAAAAATACATGACTACTCATTTTATGTTTCAAAACTAATTTTTCAATTTCTTTTTTATATGGTCCAGTGCCAACAAGTAGAAGAGCAGCGTTAGGTACTTTTTCTAGAATTTTAGGTAGCGCTTCGATTAAACGATCTTGCCCTTTTCGATGCACTAACCGTCCGACAGAAACAATTGTTTGGCGGCCGTGAATTCCAATTTCAGTTGCAAGCGATTGGTCTCGTTCGCTTGGAATAAAATGCAAAATATCGATTCCTGGCAAAATTTTCACAAGTTTATTTTTCGATTCGATGCCCAGCGCCTTAGCGACTGCATCACCGGTGTAGCCAGTTAAATAAGTTAAAGAATCCACATTCTTGGCAATAAATTTTATAATCCATTTGAAAGGGTAAATTTTGGCCCACCAAACTTCGTGCCCCTGAGTCATTGCGACAATATTTTTAGCCCCGGCTTTTCTTAGGATGGGCGACATAGCTGCAAGTGGTGCTGCGCTGCCAAACCAGACCCTTTCAATCTTCTCGCTCTGCAAAATTCGTTTTGCAGCGCTATTTACTCGCGGAGTTGGCAACAAGACCTTCATGCGGTCTCTAATAACTTTTACGCCGTACTCGCGGAGCCAGTAAGCATCATATTCTTCGGTATCGCCTTGATTTGATGTGTAAACAATTGTTTGACCTTTTGGAATCCGCTCTAATAATCCAATGATGAAAGTTTCAATACCGCCAGCTCGCGGTCCAAAGTCATTGGTTATTAGGAGAACTTTCTGATTGTTATAAACGGATGGCTCCTGCAAATCGTTTTGATCCCAAGCTAGATCCGAAGCTAACAACTTTTACCCGAGAACCAGGTCTAGGAGCATGCACCATTTTCCCACCGCCAAGATAAATTCCAACGTGAGATATCGGCTTACCAAAAAATACTAAATCTCCAGGTAGTAATTTATTTCGGGCAACTGATTTTCCATAATGTGCTTGCGCGCGCGACGAGTGCGGCAACGAAACTCCCGCTGCTTGAAATGCTCTCATAGTTAAACCAGAGCAATCCCATTTAATTGGGCCGGCGGCACCAAAAACATATTTATCGCCGATTTGTTTTAGCGCAAAACGAAGCGCAATTCCAGCGCGACCGGAAATTTTATTTGCACTTTCGGCATCTATAAGTGAACTCTTTTGATCGGCATCTTCAGAAGCGAGTTGAGCTGCCAAAATTCTTTCCCGGTCCGCTTTCTCTAATTTCGCCAACAATTCTTCAGCTTGGGCTAATTTGCTTTGCGCCGCATTCATTTGAGCGGTTAACCGTGCCTGGGTTGCTTTTACTAAAGCTAACTTGTCGTTGACCGTAAGAGTGGTTGCAGTAAGACGTTGGGTCGCGGCGGTAAAATTTCTAAGCTGAATTGATTTCTTTCGCGTAATTGCATCTAGCGAACCTGCTGAAGATAAGAAGAGAGTTGGATCTGAAGAAAATAGTAGCTCTAGGCTTTGGCTTAATCCACCAGATTTATATTGGGCGATAGCAATCGAACTAAGGGATTTTTGTAGTTCGCTTACATTGCCTTGTTGGGTAGCAGCTTTAGCTTGTACCGACTTTAAAGTTTTATTTAATTTACCTAATTCAACTTTTGCAGCTTGGGCTCCTTCAGCGGCCATTGCTGCTTCTTCCTGCAGAGCTTCGACCTTTGCCTGAACATCTTTAAGATTCGCGGCATTTGCATTCGGAACGAAAGCTAAAATCATGGCTCCGCTAATGAGCCATACCCAAATTCGAGCCGCCATCAATGTTCTCACCAAAAGAGGCTAACGAGGTCGAGCCTTCAAGCTCAAGCCGGGAGCGTCAAATAGCCTGTGAGTTACCACCAAAACGTAGCGGCGGCACCAGTCCACGTGAGGAAAGGAGTGCAAGTGCAGAACTTTCAGGCTCGGAGAGCTCTTGGTGGCGATTTGGGAGTGGATTTAATAGAACAGAGATGACGCAATCATGACAAGCGAAATCTCGCGCGGTGCAGGTGTTGCAATCAATGATCATGTCAAAAGGGTATGGCCGACCACTGACATGAATTGAATATCTATCATGGGGTCGTGAAGCAATTAGTTCGAGCCAATCTAGTTATCGGAATCGATGGCTCAACCACGCTAAATGGCGGTTCTAAAGGCTTAAGTTCCAGAACCGATCGCGATCGCTTTCATGCGATGCGGAAAGAATTTGATGTCATCCTGATAGGCGGCGAAACCGCTCGGAACGAACCATATGGCAAAACTCCGATTCCACTTGTGGTGATTTCAAGGAGTTCCACAGTCCCAGTAATGGTTGCTGCCAACCCCATGCTCAATTTGTGGAACATCTCGCCGGAAGTGGCTATAAAAAAATGCCAAGCTGAAATTGGCAAAAAAGTTTTGATCGAAGGTGGACCCAATTTTTTAAAGGCCGCGCTCCCCTGGATTGATGAAATCTCAATTACTAGAGCGAATGTTTCAGAGGGCGAAAACCAAATCGATTTAGATAGCCTGATTAAAGATTTCTCGCTAATTAGCGAAACTTCAACTGGTGCAGAAAAATATCAATTATTTAAGCGAATCAATTAGCTAGCGAAATCATCGCTACTCCAACAATCGCAAAGAGAATTCCTAAATATTGCACTTTATGTAACCGCTCGTGCAGAAACTTAAAAGCTAATATTGAAGTCACAATTGGAAAAAGTGATCCAAGAACCATAGCGATTGAAACTAAGCCTTTTGTAGTAGCAATTCCCAATAAGTAATTTGCTAAGAAATCGGCGAAACCTATGAAAGCTAGCATCGGTAAATCTTTTAATTTAAACCCACCTATTTGCCGATATCGGAGTGCAATCAATAGACAAATTGAAACTGAAGTTACCCGCATCATTGTCATAGTAAGAAGTGGACTCTGTTCAGAACCTTTTGCCATAAAAGTTAACGCAATACCAAAACCAAATGTTGCACCTAACGCAAAAAGAAGTGGTTTTACTGGTAAGCCATTATTAAGTTCTGGTCCGCTTGCGCAAAATCCCCCAATTAAAGCAATTACCATCCCAAGTAATTGCAACCGTAATGGCCGCTCGCCTCCAATTAGCGCAACCGTGAATGGCAAGAGTGCGCCAAGGGAACTAATTGGCGATACAACTCCCATGCGTCCTGTTGCTAACCCGGCATAAAAAGAAGTTAACCCTAAGAAGCCTGCGATACCCGCAACAATTCCGGGTAAGAAATATCCATTCCAATCAAGTGTTGGCGCTACATAAGATCCGGATATCAAAACTATTGTCACTCCAAAAAGCAAGCCAATTGATTGTGATACGCCAGTAACTGCAATTGATTTAAATCGCTTCGAAAGATTGCCGCCGATAAAATCAGCAGTGCCCCAGAGCACACTTGAAACCAAAGCTAATAGCGATCCCATAACGACGTAGGCTACCGCTCGCGCCTCCCTTAAATGGTAGCCAACTACTTTTACCCTTATCTAATGAGTCAACCAGTGAAATTCACTAAATACGATAAGTATTTTGATGACTTTGTGCTGCAAATGGAAACCTTTGTGCCTCGTTCAGAGATTGAATTAGAAGAGGTTCCAGCCCCGCAAAAATTAGCGCCACGAGCTTATGCAGTTGTTGGTGATGTGGCTTTAGATGAAAATGATGATGTTGCTACCGGTCGATTTGTACTGCTACTGAATCCAGATGGCGAAGATGCATGGGATGGAAATTTTAGATGCGTAACATTTGTACGCGCTGCAATTGATTCCGAGATGGCAAGTGACTCGATGCTCGCTGAAGTTGGTTGGTCCTGGTTCTTAGAATCGCTCTCAAAAGCTGGTGCAGAATTTCGTGCGCCGAGTGGAACCGTAACTCGGGTTGCCAGTAAATCTTTTGGTCAACTTGTTGGAACAGATGATGACTCCGAAATTGAAATTCGAGCATCATGGACTCCAACCGAAGCATCACAATTGATGTTGCATGCAAAAGCTTGGATGGAACTATTAGCTGTTACATCAGGGCTCTCACCACTTCCGGAAGGTGTTAGCTCACTCGGGCAAAATCGTCGCTAATGGCTAAACCTTTACTGAAGCCTTTTGGTGGCACGCCACGGATAATTTCCACTGATGCTGCATTAGCAGATGCTGTTGCCGAAATAATCTCTGGCTCAGGGCCAATCGCAATCGATGCCGAACGAGCTTCTGGATATCGCTATAGCCAACGTGCATATCTAATCCAAATAAAACGTCGGAACGGTGGGCTCCATTTAATAGATCCGATTTCATTCGCCAGTTCCGATATTGCAAAATCATTAATTAAAGATCTAAATGTTGCACTATCTGAAGTCGAATGGGTAATTCACGCAAGTACGCAGGACTTGTCATGCTTACGTGAATTTGGCTTAGAGCCAAAACACTTATTTGATACTGAATTAGGCGGCAGATTGGCAGGTTGTGAGCGAGTTGGATTAGGGCCGCTTACAGAAGCGCTCTTAGATTTAACGTTAGCAAAAGAACATAGCGCTGTTGATTGGTCATACCGGCCCTTACATCCAGAGTGGCTTAACTATGCCGCACTTGATGTAGAAGTGTTACTTGATTTACGAGACGCGATTGAAAATTTACTTAATGAGCAAGGAAAATTAAATTGGGCGAAAGCAGATTTTGCAGCAATACTCGCTGCGCCGCCACCACCTCCCCGTAAAGATCCTTGGCGCCGAACTTCTGGAATGCATAAAGTTAAGAACCGCAGAGATCTTGCAATAATTCGCGAACTTTGGTTTGAACGCGATCGCATCGCAAAAGATATTGACTTAGCGCCGGGTAAAGTTTTAAATGATGCTCTAATCGTGGAGGTCGCAATCGCGAAACCAAATTCGTTGGAAGATTTCCAGAAAATTCCGATAATTTCTAATCGACTCCGAAGTGAAGAACAGAAGCGTTTTATTCCAGATTGGTTTGGCGCAGTTGAGCGAGCGCAACATTTATTGGAATCTGAATTACCTGAAAGTAAATCTTTTACCGATGCAATGCCACCAGTAAAAGTATGGCGGGATAAATTTCCACTTGCATTTGCACGGCTTTCGCATGCGCGATTTGCGGTTGCCAATTTGGGAATTGAATTGGCGATTCCAACTGAAAATTTAATTTCACCAGAGATAATCCGAAGGATTGCTTGGTTAAGCCAGAGCGATACCGCTTTAATTGGTGATAGCGCTCGTATCTCAGAACGGATGGTTAGCTTTGGTGCGCGGATTTGGCAGGCAGAATTAACTGCCGAACTTGTTGCAGCGGGGCTAACAAACGATCAACCATTGGAGCTGCCTGAGCCAGTCGAGCTAAAAGAGCCCTCATCTGAGTCTGAAACGTGATTGCAATTACGCAACACTTAAGTTGCGTAATTCCACTCCCCACTTATAGGCTGAAGCCATGTTAAGCACCTTCTTAATAGCACTCCGCGAAGGCCTGGAAGGCTCGCTGATAATTGGTATTTTGGTTGCTTACTTAATCCGTACCAACCGCCGTAACCAGCTCTGGCCGCTTTGGAGTGGAGTAAGCGTGGCCCTAATCGGCAGTTTTGGATTTGGCGCATTTCTCTCGTTTACATCAAATGAACTAACACCTCGCGGTGAGGAACTTTTTGCCGGCACGACTTCATTGGTTGCAGTGGCGATGGTAACTTGGATGGTTTTTTGGATGAAACGAAGCGCACGAAATCTCCGCGGCGAACTTCAGGACAAGATTGATCAAGCCCAAGCCGTAGGTGCATTCGCTATAGCAGGCGCTGCTTTTTTCGCAGTCGCTCGAGAAGGTTTAGAGACTGCGCTCTTTGTTTATTCGAATTTCAAAACTGTTTCGAGCGATAGCGCTCCAACAATTGGTCTAGTCGCAGGATTAGCGGTCGCAATTGCTCTTGGATTTTTGATTTACAAGCAATCAATAAAATTAGATCTCGGGAAATTCTTCTTGGTTACTGGCGTTGCTTTAATAGTTGTAGCGGGTGGCGTTCTTTCGTATGGAATCCATGAGTTACAGGAGTTTGGTCTTCTTCCTGGTCCAGATGCATTTGCTTGGAATTTAACTAATTGGATTTCAACCGATTCGATTCTGGGAGCTTTGCTTGCTGGCACGATCGGCTTTGATACCACTACTTCTTGGCTACAGCTCTGCTTCTGGGTCGCCTATCTTGGCGTGGTAATTCCGCTCTATGTAAAACCAATAAAAGCCGTAATACCTGCTTAACCTCACACCTCGCCACATTCACTTTTAGGTTACCGACAGGTAACCTAGGGGCAACTGCTGAGAAGAGGATGAGATGGCAAATACGCCAAATTCACTTAACACCGTCGTGCTAGTCGATGCCGTGCGAACTCCATTTGGAAAAGCTGGAAGTTTATACGCAGGTACTCGAGCCGATGACTTAATGGTTCGTTGCATTCGTGGTTTGCTAGAACGCAACCCCTCTGTCCCAACAAATTCTATCGATGAAGTCGCCATCGCTGCCGCAACGCAATCTGGCGATCAAGGAATGAACATTGGACGAAGTGCTGCCCTCCTCGCTGGTCTTCCAAATACGGTACCTGGTTATTCCATAGATCGTTGGTGCGCTGGCGCGATGACTGCTGTTACAACAATTTCCGGTGCAATTGCGATGGGACTTTATGATTTAGCAATTGCTGGCGGCGTTGAACATATGGGCAACCACCCAATGGGCGAAGGTATCGATCCAAACCCTAGATATTTGGCGGAGAAGATTGTTGATGGCGATGCGTTAAGTATGGGAAATACTGCAGAACGATTACATGATCGATTTCCGCATTTAACAAAAGACCGTGCTGATAAGTATGCACTTAATTCTCAATTTAAAACTGCCGCTGCTTATGCTGCTGGAAAAATTCAACCAAATTTAATTCCGATGGCAACTCGAAGTGCAGAACTTGGTTGGGGAGTAGCAACAGTCGATGAACCACCACGACCTGGCACAACTCTGGAAGCTCTTGCTGCTTTAAAAACACCATTCCGAGCTGCCGGCAGAGTTACCGCTGGCAACGCCGCTGGTTTAAATGACGGTGCGACCGCTGCCCTGCTTGCAAGTGAATCAAAAGCTAAGGAATTAGGTTTAACAGTTAAGGCAAAATTGGTTTCATTTGCTTTCGCTGGTGTTGAACCAGAGGTAATGGGATATGGACCAGTCCCCGCAACTATTAAAGCGCTCGCTAAAGCTGGCTTAAAAATTGAAGATATCGGCCTCTTTGAAGTTAATGAAGCTTTTGCAATTCAAGTAATTGCATTCTTAGATCATTTCGGTATTGCAGATGATGATTCTCGAGTAAATATTTACGGTGGCGCAATTGCTGTTGGTCATCCTCTCGCATCATCGGGAGTTCGCTTAATGTTGAATTTAGCTGAGGGTTTCAAAGAGCACCCAGAAGTGCAATATGGAATAACAACTATGTGCATCGGTCTCGGCATGGGTGGCACAGTTATTTGGGAAAATCCAAACTTTAATGGAGGTAAATAATTATTATGAGCGAGATCAAACTTCCAGAAGGTGCTCCTGAAGAAGTAATAACTAACGCTCTGGTACGAGAAATCGATTTAAGTGCTTTTGGTGCCAAGGGAACGTTATCTCTAATAACTTTAGACAATGGTCAAGATCATAACCGACCAAATACTTTTGGTCCGAAATCTCTTATGGCACTTAATGAAGCAATCACTCTTGCGGAGGCAAGTACCTCGGTTGCAATCGCTATCACCGGAAAACCTTTTATTTTCGCTGCCGGCGTAGATTTAACTGGGTTGGCCTTTCTGCAAGAGCGTTCTCAATCTCTTGCAATTGGCAAACTTGGTCACGATGTATTTCGTAGACTTGCGGAAGGCAACAAACCCACTTTTGCATTTATAAATGGGTTAGCTCTAGGTGGCGGTTTAGAAGTTGGTTTGCACTGTAAGTATCGGACTGTGGCATCAACTGCATTTACTGCGCTTCCAGAATGTTTTCTAGGACTAGTTCCAGGTTGGGGCGGCGCAACAATATTGCCAAAACTAATTGGTCCAGAGAATGCAATTCAAGTAATAATTTTAAACTCATTAAATAACAACACCATGATGAAAGCTAAAGATGCGCTGACCCTAGGTGTGGCGGATGCGGTTTATGAACCAGCTGATTTCCTTGAGAAATCAATAGGATTTGCCGCAAATATTATCTCTGGAAAAGTTAAGATTGAGCGTAAAGATTTCAGCAAAGACGACGCAGCTTGGACTAACGCAATTGCAACTGGAAAAGCCGCAGTAGCGAAGAAATATGGTGGCGCAGATATCGCAGCACCTGCTCGTGCACTTGAATTAATTGCCGCAGCAAGAAATAACTCCTTGGGTGAAGGTTTTGATGCTGAGGACCAAGCACTCGCTGACCTAACTATGTGCAACCCGCTCCGCGCTTCGTTATATGCATTCAATTTAATGCAGAAGAAACGTAAAAAAGTAGAAGGAGCTCCTAAACCAGCGTTAGCTCGAAAAGTCGCAAAAATTGGCGTTGTTGGTGCTGGTTTAATGGCATCGCAACTCGCTCTAGTGATGGTTCGAAATTTGAAAGTACCAATTGTCATGACTGATTTGGATCAAGATCGCGTAACTAAAGGCGTTGCTTGGGTTCATGCCGAACTTGAGAAGTTGGTTTCAAAGAAGCGAATGAGCGCGGAATCAGCTAGACGGCTTGCACTATTAGTTACCGGCTCGATTGACCAAAATGTTTTCGCAAACGCGGATTTTGTGATTGAAGCAATATTTGAGGAGCTCTCGCTTAAACAGGAGTTGTTCAAAAAACTCGAAACAATTGTTACTCCTGAATGTGTGCTTGCCACAAATACTTCATCACTTTCGGTCGAGAAGATGACAATCGGACTAAAGAACCCAGAGCGGGTTATTGGTTTTCACTTTTTTAATCCAGTAGCGATTATGCCCTTGCTCGAAGTTGCTCGGACAACTACTACTGACGATGCAACTACTGCAACCGCCATTAGCGTCGGTAAAGAATTAAAGAAAACAATGATCATCTGTAAAGATGCACCAGGATTTGTGGTTAATCGCCTACTAACTCGTTTCATGGGTGAAGTGACCGATGCCATGGATGAAGGCACTCCCCCAGATGTTGCGGATAACGCAATGAAATCGCTGGGTTTCCCGATGTCGCCGTTCCAACTTCTTGGCTTAGTTGGTCCAGGTGTAGCTCTCCATGTTGCAGAGACCTTAAATGCCAATTTAGGACCGCGCTATCGAATCTCTCCTACGATGCAACGCTTAGTTAAAGAAAATGTAAAAACTTTCTATATTAAAAATGATGATGGAACTTTCGCGGCAAATCCTGCGGCGCTTGCACTGATTGAAAAGGGAACCCAACCTTCAACGTCAGAAGAGGTAAAACTGCGAGCACTTAATGCGCTAGCCGAAGAAGCGCGCATGATGCTTGATGAAGGCGTTGTTTCATCTGCTGCTGAAATAGATTTATGTATGTTGCTTGGCGCTGGTTGGCCAATGCATCTTGGTGGAATATTGCCTTATCTAGATCGCGAAGGAGTAAGCGAATCAGTTACTGGGAAGCGCTTTCATCCGCCCGGAGTTGCTTCATTGGCTTAGCCTTCAAGCCACTCTCTTCTCCTTCATCCAAAGAACTATTCCATTCAACCAAAGATCTAGTTATGGTTTTTACAGTAATTCCAATTTCTTCTAAAATCTGATTTCTTTTACCATGTTCAAAAAATTGCAACGGCACGCCGATTGAATGTATTGGAATATTCAAATTTATCTCTCGGAACATCTCTGAAATAGTGCTGCCAATTCCGCCATGCTTAATGCCATCTTCGATTACAACAACGCTCTTATACCGTTGTGCCATTGTTACTAAAGATGTAGGCAACGGTTTTACCCAACGCGGGTCAATCACAGTTACCCCAACGCCTTCGCGGTAAGCCTGGCCAGCCGCATCAACTGCAACTTGAGCCATTGCGCCAACACTAATTAGCAATACATCAGCGCTCTCACCGCGATATAAAACATCAATGCCATCACGGCGTTCAAAAGCTGGGATATCTTGTTGAACCGCTCCTTTCGGAAAACGGAGCAAAGTTGGTCTATCTGAAATATCCATCGCTTCACGTAAAGTTTCTCGTAACCGAGCGCCATCTCGTGGTGCCGCAACACAGAGAGTTGGCACAATTCCCGTTAAAGCTAAATCCCACATTCCGTTATGCGACGGCCCATCATCGCCAGTAATTCCAGAACGATCCAATACAAAAGTGACGCCAGCTTTATGTAGCGCTACATCTAATAGCAATTGATCAAATGCGCGGTTTAAAAAAGTTGAATAAACTGCAACTACTGGATGTAATCCAGCAAATGCCATTCCAGCGGCGGCAGTTGTCGCATGTTGCTCCGCAATTCCGACATCAATAGTTCGTTCCGGAAATTCATTCTGGAATGCATCTAAGCCGGTAGGTCCCAACATCGCAGCAGTGATTGCAACAATGTCTTTACGTTCGCGACCTAGCTCTACCAAAGCCGCAGAGAAGACACTTGTCCAAGAAGTTGCAGACTTAGCAAGTGGTGTACCAGTTTCAGGATCAACAACTCCTACGGCATGAAATTTCTCCGCTTCATCGTTAACTGCCGGTCCGTGACCACGACCTTTCTCAGTAATCACATGAACAATTACTGGAGCGGAAAACTTCTTTGCTCTCTCCAAAGTGCTTTCAAGGGCTGCAATATCGTGGCCATCTATTGGCCCTAAGTATTTAAGTCCCAAATCTTCAAACATTCCTTGAGGTGCAACGATATCTTTAATTCCTTTTTTCATTCCGTGCAAAGTTTCGTAAATTGGATGTCCAACTACAGGTGTTTTTTCTAGTACACCTTTACCCCAATCTAAAAATTTTTCATAACCTTGAGTTGCTCGGAGCGTTGATAAATGCGCCGCTAATCCACCAATAGTTGGCGAATAGGAACGAGCGTTATCATTAACAACAATTACTAACTTCAAATCTTTCGATGCGGCGATATTATTTAGCGCTTCCCATGACATGCCGCCAGTTAGCGCGCCGTCCCCGACGACTGCGACAACTGTTCGATCTTGCTCACCTTTAATGGCAAAACCACGGGCAATACCATCAGCCCAAGAAAGCGCTGTTGAAGCATGAGAATTCTCTATAACATCATGCTCGCTCTCGCTCCGATTTGGATATCCAGCAATACCGCCGCGTTGTCGTAAATTTTCAAACCCAGCAATACGTCCGGTGAGCATTTTATGTACATAAGATTGATGTCCAGTATCGAAAAGAATTACATCTTTAGGCGATTTAAATACCCGATGCAGTGCGACCGTTAACTCAACAACTCCTAAGTTTGGGCCAAGGTGGCCACCGCTCTTCGAGACTTTTTCAATTAAGAAGTCGCGGATTTCGCTCGATAGTTCACCAAGTTGTGCAATATTTAATTTCAACAAATCTTCCGGTGAATTTATCTGCGAAAGTAAAGTCATAACAAAGATCGCAATACATATTGCATAATTCCGCCATGGCGGAAGTAATCTGCTTCGCCTGGGGTGTCGATACGTACCTTTGCGGTAAAGCTCTTGCCATCGGCCGTGACTCTTACTTGGGTAGGTGTCTTACCCTCATTGAGTTCCACGATTCCAGAGATTGCAAATACTTCTGTGCCAGTTAGTCCGAGCGAAGTAGCGTTTTCACCGTCATGGAACTGCAATGGCAATACACCCATTCCAATCAAATTAGATCGGTGAATTCGCTCAAAAGATTCTGCGATGACAGCACGAACACCTAATAGCGCCGTACCTTTTGCAGCCCAATCTCGGGAAGATCCAGATCCATACTCTTTACCTGCCAAGATAACTAGTGGCACGCCAGCGTTTTGGTAAGCAGTAGATGCGTCAAAAATACTTTCTGGTTCACCGTTATTTAAGAAATTACGGGTGAATCCACCTTCAACGCCGTCGAGAAGTAAATTTTTCAATCGGATATTCGCAAAAGTTCCGCGAATCATAACTTCATGGTTACCGCGGCGCGAACCATAAGAGTTGAAATCTCTGCGATCAACACCATGAGCTGCTAAATACTTTCCAGCAGGTGAATCCGCTTTAATATTTCCGGCCGGAGAAATGTGATCGGTTGTTACAGAATCCCCTAAAATCGCTAGAACTCTTGCGCCAGAAATATCAGTAACTGGCTTTGGGTTTCGTGGCATGCCATCAAAGTAAGGCGGCTTGCGAACATATGTAGATTCCGCATCCCATTCGAATACTTTTCCAGTTGGTGTTGATAATGACTGCCAGCGATGATCACCTTCAAATACGCTCGCATAATCTTTAGTAAAAATATCGCTTGAAATTGAGGAATCAATAACTGCTTGAATTTCCGAAGGGGTTGGCCAAATATCTTTTAAAAACACTGGATTCCCGTTTGAATCTTGCCCAAGTGGATCCGTATCAAAATTATGATCCATTGTTCCCGCTAGAGCGTATGCAACAACAAGTGGTGGTGACGCAAGATAATTCATTTTTACATCAGGACTGATTCTGCCTTCAAAATTTCGATTTCCAGATAGAACGGCAGTAACTGCTAAATCATTATCATTAATAACTTTACTAATTTCTATTGGTAGCGGGCCAGAATTGCCGATACAAGTTACACAACCATACCCAACTAGATTAAAACCCAATTTTTCTAGATACTCCGTTAAACCAGATTTGTCATAGTAATCAGTGACAACTTTAGAACCTGGCGCTAACGTGGTTTTTACCCACGGTTTACTAGATAGTCCTTTTTCTACTGCTTTTTTTGCCAACAAACCAGCGCCAATCATTACGCTTGGATTTGAAGTGTTTGTACAAGAAGTAATCGACGCTATTACTACCGCACCATTTGAAATTGCACTTTCTTTACCATTACGTTTAAAAGCGACCGGTTTTTGATTGGTCTTATCAGATAAATAACTAGGCAAACTTTTTCCAAATGAGCTTTTGGCATCAGTTAATGAAACTCGATCTTGTGGACGTTTTGGTCCAGCAATCGAAGGTACAACAACTCCTAAATCCAATTCTAAACTTTCCGAGAATCTTGGAGTGAGGCTTGGATCATGCCAAATACCTTGACGCTTTGCATATGCCTCTACTAGCGCAATTTCATTCTGTTGTCGCCCAGTGAGTTTCAAATATCGGAGCGTCTCTTCATCTATTGGGAAAATTGCACAAGTTGAACCATATTCTGGCGACATATTTCCGATGGTTGCTCTATTTGCCATAGGTAGAGCAGTGACGCCTGGGCCATAAAATTCCACGAATTTTCCGACGACGCCATGTTTTCGTAGCATTTCGGTAATTGTTAAAACTAAATCTGTTGCAGTTGTTCCGGTTGGTAATGAACCACTTAATTTGAAACCAACCACTCTTGGAATCAACATAGAAACTGGTTGTCCGAGCAGCGCGGCTTCAGCTTCAATGCCGCCTACTCCCCAACCCAATACTCCCAAGCCATTAACCATTGTTGTATGTGAATCTGTGCCAACAACCGTATCTGGATAGGCTCGTATTTCACCTGCTACTTCGCGAACCATCACTACTCGCGCTAAATATTCAATATTAACCTGGTGCACAATTCCAGTTCCTGGTGGCACAACTTTAAATTCATCAAATGCGCTCTGCCCCCAACGCAAGAACCGGTAACGCTCTTGGTTCCGTTCATATTCAATATCGGTATTTTGTGAGAATGAATCTTTGGTTCCGAATACATCCGCAATGACTGAGTGATCAATTACTAATTCTGCTGGCGCTAATGGGTTTACTTTTGCTGGGTCGCCACCTAAATCCACGATCGCTTCCCGCATTGTTGCTAGGTCAACTATGCAAGGCACTCCAGTGAAATCTTGCATGATTACACGGGCTGGCGTGAATTGAATTTCAGTATCTGGTTCGGAATCAGGGTTCCAATTGGCTAACGCTGAAATCTGCGAAGCGGTGATGTTGGCGCCATCTTCGGTACGGAGCAAGTTCTCTAAGAGAATTTTTAAGCTAAAAGGAAGAGTCGCGGCACCGGCAAGCTTGTTAATATCAAAGATCTGGAACTGCTTGCCAGCCACATCAAGCGTGCTCTTTGATTTAAATGAATCTTGGCTCATGGTGTAATCCTATCGAGCCACGCATTAATGGCTCAATTTAAGTGGCGGCCAAGGTGGGCTGCCTCGCTTTTCTAGGCGATTTTAAGGAAGCGCGCCACACATTCAATATGTTGAGTCATCGGGAAAAGATCAAAACTTTGTATCCCATCTAATTTATATCCCAATTCAACTAAGTAAGTTGCATCGCGAGCTAGCGATGCAGGATCACAAGAAACATAAACAATTGCCCGCGGTTCAAGTTTGGCCATAGCGTTAACTACATCTTTCCCGGCCCCTGACCTAGGTGGATCCAACAAAATTAAATCAGCCCTTTTAAACTTTGAAAGAGATCGTTCAACTTTTCCTTCTACAATTTCAACAATTTGATCTTCTGCGAAAATTCGCTTCGCATCAATAATCGCTCCAGCATCCAATTCAATTAAAGTAACCCGTCCGGTATCAGTCACTTGCGTTGCAAGTGCTGCCGTAAATAAACCGACCCCGCCGTATAAATCAAAGACATGATCACCAGCGCGGACTCCTAAATAGCCTAGAACACTATTGGTCAATACTTCTGGGGCTTGGATATGGCTCTGCCAAAATGAAGTTGGAGATATTGAAAAATTCTTATTAAGAACTTGCTCGTCAATCAGATCAAAATTTTCTCTGCCTTCAATCGCAACAAATTGCTTTCCAGTCTGAGAAATTGCAACTTCTACTTTTGCGCCAACTGGCAACTTAGTTTGATTAATTGAATCCAAATCCATGCGTTCATCCGCAATCAAACATTTCGATATTGGAATTAAGTTATGACTCCGAGCGCCATAAAGCGCGACTTTCAGTTCTGGATTTACTGTGAAATCCATTCGAGTTCGCCATCCCAAACCATTTGCAGGATCTACTCCGATAACTTCCACATCGACTTCCATTTTAGCCACTCTGCTAAATTGTTCTTTTACAATCTGACTTTTTAATTTTCGCTGGGCCGAGATCTCTATATGTTGGAAGTCGCACCCACCGCAACCACCTGGTCTTGCTAAATTGCAAGGTGCGCTAACTCTGTCAGGTGAAGCCTTAAGTATTTCTATTGCTAGGCCACGTGCAAATTTTGAAGTTACATCAGTAATTTCTGCGATTACTTCTTCACCAGGAATTGCATACCGGAGAAAAATAACTCGGCCATCATGCCTCGCAACGCAATGTCCGCCGTGGGCAATTCCGCCAACGGTAACTGTTATTCGATCTCCCACGTTCACATGGCGACCCTATGGCTTCGTGCGCGTAAATGTCATACTCGCGCCGTTAAAGGTGTAAGTTCTCCTTTGTGCATGTTGTGATTATGGGATGCGGTCGAGTTGGTTCAACTCTGGCTAAGGAATTGGAATTAGCTGGCCATACCGTCGCAGTTATTGATCAAGATCGCGAAGCATTTCGCCGACTCGGCGCAGATTTCAAGGGCCAAACTGTTGCCGGTGTTGGATTCGATCGCGACACTTTAATTGATGCCGGAATCGAGAGAGCAGAAGCTTTTGCAGCTGTTTCAAATGGCGACAATTCCAACATTATTGCAGCAAGAGTTGCACGAGAGACTTATGGAATTTCAAATGTAGTTGCAAGAATTTATGATCCCGGCCGAGCTGAAATTTACCAACGCCTTGGTATCCCTACAGTTGCAACTGTTTTGTGGACGACCGATCAAATTTTGCGAAGGCTTAGCCCCGATGGTTCCAGGTCAGAATGGCGTGATGCATCTGGCGTTGTAAAACTCTGTGAAATGCATATCCATAAAGATTGGTTCGGAAACCCAATTTCACTTATAGAGAGTGTTACGCCTTCCAGAGTTGCATTTCTGACTCGACTTGGTGAAGGAATGATTCCAAATGAACATACTGTCTTACAAGAAGGCGACCTAGTACATGTCATGGTTGCTGAGAAAGATGTTTCAACAACTGAAGTAGCACTATCTAAATCACCGGTGTCCGCATGAGAGTTGCGATAGCTGGAGCTGGCAATGTTGGTCGTGCGATTGCTCGCGAACTTATTAGTAATGGACATCAAATATTATTAATAGATAAGGACCCAAAGGCGCTAAAAATGGAGAGCGTCCCAGAAGCTGAATGGCTCCTTGCTGATGCCTGCGAAATCACATCTTTAGATAAAGCTAGATTGGATTCATGCCAAGTACTTGTTGCAGCAACTGGAGATGACAAGGTCAATTTAGTTGCCTCCTTATTAGCTAAAACTGAATATGGAGTTCCGCGAGTTGTAGCAAGAATCAAACATCCAAAAAATGAATGGCTCTTTGATTCTTCTTGGGGCGTAGATGTCGCAGTATCAACGCCAAGAATTATCGCTGCTCTTGTCGAGGAAGCTGTAAGCGTCGGAGATGTTGTCCGTTTGTTCTCGCTGCGAGCTGGTAAAGCTAATCTTGTAGAGATAACACTTCCGGATAATTCAAAGTGCTGCGGTAAAACCGTAAGCGAAGTAGAACTACCAGTTGGCTCAACTCTGGCTGCAATTGTGCGTGATGGTCAAGTAATAACCCCACAGCCGCATGAACTCTTTGCATCTGGAGATGAATTGATATTTGTTGCAACGGCTGAAGCGGAATCTAAATTGAAAGATTGCTTCGTTACAATTTAAGTTTTGGACCATTCTTAATAATTAACCAAGTTGTCCAACCTGTTGCGAAGAAAAGTGGATAACCCATAATTAGTCGCGCAGTTCCAAGCAAATTTACATTGCCGGCTCGATATAACGGATATTGCACAATTAAACGAGAAACGAACAGCCCGACCCAGAGCCAACTCGCTTGTGCGTACATTTTCTTTCGCTCTGGGTGTTTACGCCAAATAAAGTTCTCACCAAAAATTGGACCGAGCACAACACCGATAATCGGCCATCCGACCAATATTGATAACGTGTAAACAATGCCGTAAACCAAGTTTGTAATTAAGCCAGGTAAGTAAAAATCTTCAGCTTTGCCAGTGCTTCTTGAGAACCAGAAACAAATTCCAACTCCAATTACCCCTGAAAGCGCATTTTGGATGGTCTCACGTCTAGCCAATCGAAAAATTGTAATTGCAGCTGAAAGCGCCAATGCGTAAGTAGCAGAGAGCGATAAATTATGAGAAATGTTAAATGCTATTAAGAAAACTAGTGCGGGAATTCCGGAATCAATTAACCCTTTTACGCCACCTAGAGCCGCGAGAATTTTCGCTTTCTCTTCATGGTTCTCGCTCAAGATTTACCTGTAGATCCGAAGCCACCATCGCCGCGACCAGAACCTGGCAATCCATCAACCTCCACAAATTCTGCCCGTTCAACTTTCTGAATTACTAATTGAGCAATTCGATCGCCGCGTTTACCATGGAAAGTTTCGTGTAAATCATGGTTAATCAGAATTACTTGTAATTCACCGCGATATCCCGCGTCAACAGTCCCTGGCGTATTAACCATAGATATTCCGGATTTAATTGCCAAACCGGATCTTGGATGTACTAATGCGACATAACCATCAGGCAACGCAATTGCAATGCCAGTTGGGATTAAAGCACGGGCGCCAGGTGCTAATTCAAAATCAATTCGAGCATAAATGTCAGCGCCGGCATCGCCACCTTTTGCATATTTAGGTAGTGGTAAATCTTTATCCAAACGAGTTATTAGTAATTTCATGGATTAATCTCGAAATCTGGATCAACGAAAGCTAATAACTCTGGATGTTTTGCTACGTGATCTAAATATTCTTTTGGTGCATTATTTAGAAAGTGGTTCATAGGAACGACAACATATAGAGATGCTGCGGTAACTGCAATTGGACCATCGGTTGAATTCAATCTGCCTTCTGCGGTTGCGTAAACTTTCCGGTTAACTTGTCCGGTAATGCGCGCACTTATATGTAAAATGCTCCCCATTGGCACTGGCCTTAGAAAATCAGTTTCTAACCGAGCTGTAACAGCTGGAGCTCTTATTAACCACATTAATTTCCCGAGCGCCTCGTCAAAAGCTAGCGAAAGCAATCCACCGTGAGCCAGACCAGGAGCACCTTGATGGTTTTCAGTAACGGTAAAAGTTGCAGTTAGATCCATCTGCTCGCCAGCCGTTGCAACAAGATGCAATCCAGTTGGATGTAAATCTCCGCAACCAAAACAGTGACCAAAGTGCGATGGAATAATCGAACCAGGTGGCGGCGCTTTAGGATGGCGCTCTGGTACTTGCGCACCCGCCGGCGGAATTGTGCTCGCAACTCGACTCATGCCAGAAGATTACTCCAGCAATCAAGTACCTTCCTACCCATGAGCGCTCCAATTTCAGGCGGTGTCAAAATCTTATTTAGCGAAAAAATCCGTTGGAGCATAGGGCTTTGGTTCTTTATGGTTTTCATTATCGGTTCGATTAATATCGCTATCTGGGCCGCTTTTGGAAATAATCCAACCCAATTATCGCTATCAATAACTTCTTTAATTTTGATTTTGGCTTGGATTATGAGCACCCTCGAGAACAAAGTTACCCCCGACCAATTAACAAGTGGGAATTTTAAGATTTCCAGAGAACACATAATTAAAGTGACGCCGTTAGGTAAAACGGAAATGCGATTAATTAGCGGAGTGAATTGTGATCCAGCTGCGCATTTAGAATTAAGATTTTGGGTTCATACCGGAGTCAAAATTGAGATTGCAGACCCTAAAGACCCAACGCCATACATTTTATTATCGACCAAGAAATATAATGAGTTAAGCGCAATCCTGACAGATTGATTTAGCACCTTCACCGCGAGCGAGTTGGGAATGGTGCTGCACTAAGAAACAACGAGAACAGGTAAATTCATCAGTCTGCTTTGGCACAACTCGTACTGCTAATTCTTCACCGGATAAATCAGCGCCAGGAAGTTCAAGATTCTCGGCAGCTTCTTCTTCGTCAATATCTACTTGTCCCGATTGAGCATCAGAACGACGAGCTTTAAGTTCCTCAAGGGATTCTTCGTGAAGTTCTTCATCGGTTTTTCTCGGGGTGTCGTAATCGGTTGCCATGGATCTCTCACCTCGCCTTCATTCTCGCAAATCATCAAAAATCTACTTAACCCCTTAAAGGGGGTACGGGGCGGACACTCCCACAGATGTACTCTCTCTGTCATACCAACCTTCGGCGTGTCGAGATTATTCCCCGCCTATGAAACTGTGAATCTGCCTTAAATTCGAATTGGGTTCTGTCCGCGAGCAATTAACCGCTCAAAGTGAGCATCACGTCTCTCTTCAAAGCGGTTTGATTCCTTTTTAGCACTGGCTAAGAAATCTGCGATTTCATCGCGTGCTTTTAAACCATCTCCAGATAAGTCACTTCGGTCATAAATATTCCAGGCTCGTAAAACTGGTGCAATTACATCGTCAAGGTGTTGCGGTAAATCGTAAATTCCAGCTAGCGCAATCTGTACTGATTTACGTCCAAAGCCTGGAAGTTCGTGGCCAGGCATTTTAAAGTCAGTTACCACATCAGCGATAGCCCGCATTGATGCATTTGGCTCCATATCTAGCGCTGCACCAAGTAAATTTCGATAAAAGAGCATATGTAAATTCTCATCTAAGGAGACCCGAGTCAACATCTGCTCGCAAATTGGATCATCTGAAATCTTTCCGGTATTACGGTGGGAAATTCGAGTCGCTAGCTCCTGAAAACTAACATAAGCAACGGTATGCAACATGTCGTTATCGTAAGAAGTTTCAAAACCGATTTGCATATGTGCCATTCGAAGGTCTTCGAGTTCAACAGGATCAACACCTCGGGTGGCCATTAAATAATCGCGCAACACAATGCCGTGCCGATTTTCTTCTGCAGTCCATCGATTGATCCAAGTTCCCCATGCGCCATCACGACCCATAGATAGTGCAATTTCAGTGTGATAGCTCGGTAAATTATCTTCAGTTAATAAATTTAAGACTAAAGAGTCCTGTGCAATTGCAGTCAATTTAGAATCTTTAGCTTCCCACGCATCGCCATTCAATGGGCCAGGAAAATTCTTGCCTTCGCTCCAAGGCACATACTCGTGCGGATACCAATCTTTTTGAACGGCAAGGTGTCGATCTAATTCTTTGCCAACGATTGGTTCTAGGTCGCGGATGAGCCGAGATTGAATTGCTGGATCAATTGCAGTCATCTTTTCCTCCGTTAACTTACGCTAGCGTAGGTTACGGTACCGTAGGTTAAAGGGCTACTTTTAATCGCCTCTGGCGTTTTGGCTTCTGATCTCTGCTTGTTCTAAGCGCCACTTTGCAATTGCGCCGTGATTTCCAGAGGTCAATACCTCCGGAACCTGCAAGCCACGCCATTCCGGTGGCTTAGTGAAAGTTGGATACTCGACTAAGCCAGCTTCGTTATGTGATTCTTCAATTAAAGATTCTGGGTTTCCAATGACGCCAGGAATCAACCGAACGACCGCTTCAGTAATAGCTAACGCGGCTACTTCCCCACCGTTTAATACATAATCCCCGATTGAAACTTCATGAACTCGCACTTTTGGCTGGCTCTGATAAAAAGTTGTAACTCGAGAATCGATGCCTTCATATCGCCCACACGCGAAAATTAAATGCTCGGATCTAGCGAATTCGGTCGCCATTTTTTGGCTGAATTTCTTGCCGGCCGGTGTAAGAATTATTAAATCAGAGATAGTTTGCGATGTTGGCAATACTGAATCAATAGCATCGCCCCAAACCTCAGCTTTCATCACCATTCCGGCTCCGCCACCATAAGGGGTGTCGTCTACGGTGTGATGGTTATCGTCGGTAAAGTCGCGTAAATTAAGAATTGCGAAATCGATTAAACCACTCTCTTTAGCCTTGCCAATCAAAGATAATTCAAGTGGCGCAAAATACTCAGGGAAAATTGTGATTGCTGATATTTTCATAATAAACCTTCTGGCGGTGTAACAACTATCCGCTTATTCTCAATATCAACCTCTGGCACGATCGCATCCACAAATGGAATTAACTTCTCTACCCCATCAGCAAGTATCACCAAAGTGTCCTGCCCCACTGAACTCAAAACATCTTTCACGACGCCAACTTTGCGGCCATTTTCTAGGAATACTTCGCATCCGATAATTTGAGAAATATGAAAGCTATCATCGCCATCAGATTCACTAGCAACATCAACATCTGCTATTAGCAAAACATCGCGAAGCTTTTCGACCGCAGTTCGGTCAGGTACGCCAGCAAAGGAAAGTAAAAGTGTGCCGTTATGAACCCGGCCAGAAGTAATAGTGAGCGGTCCCTTTTTTGAAGGCTCTGTCTGCAAAATTGCACCTACCGCGAGCCTTGAATCAGGATCATCTGTTCGAACTTCGATTGTGGCTTCGCCACGAATTCCATGCGCACGACCAATTCGGCCGACGACAAGGAGCATGGTTATCTAGCCTCGTCGGCCTCGATGAGATCAACGCGAACACTTCGGCCAGCAATCGCTGAAACAACTGTCCGTAGCGCTTTCGCAGTACGACCATTTCTGCCGATTACTTTGCCAATATCTTCCGGGTGTACTCGAACTTCAAGAGTTGTACCGCGGCGATGATCTTTTTCGGAGATAACAACCTCTTCAGGATTATCAACGATACCTTTTACAAGATGTTCTAGAGCTTCATCAATCATCGTTACTCCGCTGGAGTTTCTGCAACAACTTCGGCTGGCGCTTCTGCAACAACTTCGGCTGGCGCTTCTGCAACAACTTCGGCTGGAGTTTCTGCAACAACTTCGGCTGGTGCGTTCTTCGCTGCTAATTTTTCAGCGGCGCGCTTTTTCATTGTGGTTGCGCCATCTTTTGGCTCATCCATAGCTTTCTTAACTGCAGCTTCATAAGCTTCACGCTTATGTGGTTTAGCTGCTGCAACTTTTAGCGTTCCTTCGCTACCTGGTAAACCCTTAAATTTCTGCCAGTCACCTGTAACTTTTAAAATTGCCTCCACAGCAGGTGTTGGAAGTGCGCCGACTGTTAACCAATACTGTGCTCGCTCAGATTTAACTTCAATGAAAGAAGGTTCTTGTCCTGGTGAGTATCGACCGATCTCTTCAATCGATAGACCATTTCTAGCTTTACGTGAATCTGAAACAACAATTCGGTAGTGCGGTGTGCGAATCTTTCCGAAACGCATCAATCTAATTTTTACGCCCACTAGGGGTTTCTCCTTGAAAGTAATCGAACCAGCAGAGTTCAACTCGAGTGGGTATTCGAGCGAGCAAAGTAGTTCTAGGTTTATTTAATCCGACGAGAGGTAGAGGGCTCTCGTACAGGTGGCTAATCTTGCCATCAAGCGCGGGAAAGCCCAAACTGGCCGATAGCCCTACTCCTGAGCCCGTTTCGCCGGGTTTCCGGAGCGTGATTTCTTCTTATTTGGCAAATTATTTGGCAAATTTTTTGACAGAGGTTTTCGAAGACCAGCGGATTGTTGCGCTGAGATTGAATTAGCCATTCCAGCTGGCAGGCCAGGAATTGATCCGCCGTTTCGCATTGTTTTCATCATTTTCTGAGCTGCACTAAATCTATCAACCAATGAATTCACTTCTTTAACGCTCCGACCACTTCCATTAGCAATTCGCAATCTTCGCGATCCATTGAGAATTTTTGGCTCGCGACGTTCAGTTGGTGTCATTGATTGCACAATTGCTTGGGTTCTTACAATTTCGCCTTCATCAAAATTTTCCAATTGTTTTTTCATGGCGCCAGAATTCGCCCCAGGCAACATTCCCAGCAATTTAGACATTGAGCCCATTTTTTTCATCGCTTGCATTTGTTCTAAGAAATCTTCTAGAGTGAAATCATCACCTTCTGCAAATTTTGCTTCCAATTTCGCTGCTGTATCGCCATCAAATGCCCTTTTCGCTTGTTCAGCTAAAGATTGAATATCTCCCATTCCTAATATTCGAGAAGCCATCCGATCGGGATAAAAGAGATCGAAATCTTGCAATTTTTCTCCCGTAGATACAAACATAATTGGCCGCGCAGTTAACTGTGCAATTGAAAGCGCAGCGCCACCTTTTGCATCGCCATCTAATTTAGTTAATGCAACACCATCAAAACCAACGCCATCTAAGAATGCCTGCGCTGTCCTTACCGCATCTTGACCAATCATTGAGTCAACGACGAAAATAATTTCATCGGGATTAATCGCATCTCGAATTGCCTTAGCCTCGTTCATTAATTCAATATCAACGCCAAGTCGGCCAGCAGTATCCACAATTACAAAGTTATGAAATTTCTCCCGGGCGAACGCAACACCATCGCGAGCGACCTTGATTGGATCCCCAACTCCATTGCCAACTTCAGGTGCGAAAACTGGAACTTTCGCATTTGTTGCTACAACAGACAATTGGTTTACCGCATTTGGACGCTGCAAATCTGCAGCAACAAGTAACGGGGTATCTCCTTGGGATTTGAAATAATGCGCCAACTTTCCAGCGAGCGTTGTTTTTCCAGAACCTTGTAATCCCGCCAACATAATTACAGTTGGTGGGTTTTTAGCCAACCGAATTCTTCGGGCAGTACCACCGAGAATTGAAATGAGCTCTTCATTTACAATGGCAAAAATTGCCTGCGATTGGTTGGTGCTCTGTCTTAGTTCAGGGAGCGCTGCTTGAGCCCGCTCGTTAACTTTGGCTACAAAAGATTCGGCTACTGCAAGGGCTACGTCCGCATCTAGAAGTGCTTTGCGAATTTCACCGCACATCTCATCGATATCGCCCGATCCAATGCGCCCTCGATTACGTAAGGCAGAAAATGCGCTAGCAAACTTCCCAGTCAGTGAATCGAACATAGCGCGAATCCTACTATTTCAGTCGAGCTACTATCCCGCGTCCAAATTCGGCTATTTCTCAGATTGCTTCAGGGCCTTGTTCGCCAGTTCTTACCCTCACTACATGTTCAACGGGAGTCGCCCAAACTTTTCCATCGCCGATAGACCCAGTTGCTGCTGCATTGACGATTACAGCAATGACTGCTTCGACATCTGATGAATTCACTAAAACTTCTAACCTAATTTTTGGAACTAAGTTAACTGTGTATTCGGCACCACGATATACCTCGGTATGTCCCCGTTGTCTGCCAAAACCGCTCGCTTCCGAAACGGTCATCCCCGTAATTCCAAATACTTGCAGAGCGTTTTTAACATCATCTAACTTAGATGGTTTAAGAATTGCAGTAATAAGTTTCATAGTGAAAAGCCTACCCTTGATGATGGTGCCATTTCATATGCAGATTCAGAAAGTTCGCTGAGGTCAATTCCAGCAATTTCTGATTCTGGTTTAACTCGGAAGCCAATGGTTTTATCAATGATATATCCAAGGATTAGCGTGACCACGAATGAATATGCCATAACCATAAAGGCTCCGAAAGCCTGCTTCCCAAGTAGCGTGCTACCGCCACCGTAGAGGAGTCCATCTATACCTAAACTATTTACAGCGCTAGATCCGAAGAATCCAATTGAGATGCAACCCCAAAGCCCGCCAACTAAATGCACACCGACCACATCGAGTGAGTCATCGAAACCAAATTTATATTTCAATCCGACCGCTAGCGAACAGAGCAAACCAGCAATAAATCCGATAAGTACTGCCGCCCAAGGGGCAACGAATGCGCAAGCAGGTGTAATTGCAACTAATCCAGCGATTGCTCCTGAAGCCACACCCAAACTAGTTGGATGCCCATCTCTTAATTTTTCAACAACTATCCAACCTAATAGCGCTGCTGCTGTGGCAACTTGAGTATTCATAAGCGCCAACGCCGCAATTCCATTTGCACCAAGAGCAGATCCTGCATTGAATCCAAACCAGCCAAACCAAAGTAAGCCCGCTCCTAAAAGTACAACCGGCAGTGAATGTGGCCGCATTGCTTCTTTTCGCCAGCCAACTCGGCGGCCAAGAATTAAACTTAGCGCCAAACCGGCTGCTCCTGCATTAATATGTACTGCAGTTCCACCAGCAAAATCTTCAATACCTTTAGCTGCCAAGAATCCAACACCAGTTACAGTGTCGCCAACTTTATTTCCAAAAGCAAAAACCCAATGAGCTACTGGGAAATAGACCACCGAAACCCAAACCGCAACAAAAATTGTCCAAGCGCTAAATTTGGTTCGATCTGCTATCGCGCCAGATATTAGCGCTGGCGTAATAATCGCGAACATCAATTGGAATGCTGCAAATGCCAATAATGGAACCGGATAAATTCCACCATTGTTTGTTAATTCATTTACTGCGCTTCCTAGTCCGGAAAGTGAAAATGATCCGTACCATTGTGATCCTGATTCAAATCCGAAAGCTAATTTAAATCCATAAATAACCCAGAGAACGCTGACGATTCCGATCGTTATCATCGACATCATCATCATATTTAAAACGCTCTTCGCTCTAACCATCCCACCATAGAAAAGCGCTAAGCCAGGTGTCATTAATAGAACTAGCGCGGTACTTGCTAATACCCAAGCGGTATCTCCGGTATTTAATAAAACATCGGTCATCTGTTATTCCTTGCCCCAATATTGGGTTTGGCCACGATTCTCACCGTTGAGATAGGTTAAGGATGGCGTGCTTCTATTACGGAGAAGGGCAAGGAATCGTTTCAGGAAAGTGACACTTCTCCCGGTTTTGTTACAGGCTCGTTAAATCTTCCAGGTACTTCACGGATTCAAAGCGCGCGAAATCGGTGAGGGTTTCGCCAGTTCCAATGAACTTGATCGGCAAATCCAAAGCCGCCTCAGTCGCGATCGCGATTCCGCCCTTGGCGCTGCCATCCAATTTGGTAACAATCAAGCCAGTCACACCAACGCTCTCATTAAATATTTGCGCTTGGGCTAACCCATTTTGCCCAGTCGTGCCGTCCAACACGAAAAGCACTTCATTGACTGGAATTATTTTTTCAACAACTCGCTTCACTTTTTCGAGCTCGGCCATCAAATTATCCTTTGTATGCAATCTTCCAGCAGTGTCAATAATCAAATAATCAAATTTCTCTGTTATCGATCGCTTGGCTGCATCGAAAGCAACTGCAGCAGGATCCGCACCATCATTTCCAAAAACAACCGGAATCCCTAACCGCTCTCCCCAAGTTTGAATTTGGGCAACTGCCGCTGCTCTAAAAGTATCAGCTGCGGCAATCATTACTTTTCGATTCTCATTCTTTAAATAATTAGCAAGCTTTGCCGCGCTAGTAGTTTTTCCAGTCCCGTTAACACCAACAATCAAAATTACGGTTGGTTTCTCGCTATCGTACGAAATTTCTCTGGACTTATTAGATAACGACTCTGAAAGAGTTCTTTTAACAGAGTCCAAAAAATCTTCGTTTTTTCTAGATTTTGAGTTTTCGATAATTTTTTTTGCAACACCTGCACCTAAGTCTGCTTCAATTAACAATGATTCAAGTTCTAACAGGTCTAGCGTAGAGATATCATTTCGCGAAATTTTTGCAAAAAGTTTTTTAAATAAACTCATGACAAGCTTTAAACGGTTTCAGGTTCGACTTCGCGCAAGCGTTGCGAAATAACCTCAGACACGCCATCTCCTCGCATGGTCACACCATAAAGCGCATCACCGATTTCCATTGTGCGCTTTTGGTGCGTGATGATAATTAACTGCGAAGCGGCACGAAGTTCTTCCAATACACCGAGCAATCGACCTAAATTTGTGTCATCAAGTGCTGCTTCAACTTCATCCATTACATAGAACGGACTTGGTCGCGCTTTAAAGATTGCTATCAATAGCGCAACCGCAGTTAAAGAACGTTCACCACCAGAAAGCAATGAGAGGCGCTTAATGCGTTTTCCAGGTGGTCGGGCTTCGACATCTACACCAGAAGTTAACAAGTCATCTGGATTGGTAAGAATTAATCGGCCTTCACCGCCGGGGAATAATCGAGCAAAAATAATTTCAAATTCGCGGGCGGTATCTCTAAATGCCAGCAAGAAAATTTCCTGAACTTTGTCATCTACCTCTTTAATAATATCTAGCAAATCTTTACGCGACTTCTTCAAATCCTCTAACTGTTCGGCTAAATAACGGAGCCGTTCCTCCAAGGCTGAATACTCCTCCAGCGCTAATGGATTAATTCGGCCAAGCAAAGCTAGTTGACGCTCTGCGCCAGCCAATCGTTTCTCTTGTTGATCTCTGCGGTAAGGAATTAAATCACCTTGAATTATTTCGCCAGTATCTGTTTCAATAAAAGTGGGTACATCTTTCTCTGGGTTATATTCAGAGAGAAGCACTGATATATCTACGCCATATTCTTCAACTGCTCGATCTTCCAATTGTTCGATTCGCAAACGTTGTTCTGCTCTTGCAATTTCATCCCGGTGCACACTTGAAGTTAATTGTTCTAATTCAATAGCTAATTCTCTAATTTGGCCACGAATTGCCAGAGTTTCACCTTCGCGCGCACTTCTTGCAATTTCTAATCGCTCGCGTTCTGCTGCTGCCCTTGAGATAGAAACTTCGATTTGAATCAACGCTTCGTACGCCGTATCTGCAATGGTTTGGGCAGTCACTGCACCACGAGCACGCGCCTCGCGTCGAGAAATACTTCTAGATGCTGCTTCGCGTTCGTTTTTAGCCGCAGTTTCAAGATCAGAAGCCCGACGAGTAATTGCAGCAACACGCTCTTCTTCGGTTCGAAGTTTCAATCGAGCTTCAACTTCCATAGCTCGAGATGTAGCAACACGGGAGCGCAGCGATTCCAGCGCTGCGGTATCAGGTTCTTTCGCCTCTTCTTTGTTATTGAATTTTGCCTCTGCAATTCCAAGTTCGCGACGATCAGTTTCAATTGAGATTGAAGCTTCGACAATTACAGCTTTCAATCTTTCAATTTCAGCTAATGCACTCTTTACCCCTTGTCCAGCTGCTGCCATCTGCTCTGCAATTCCAGCCATCTTGGCATCAGATTCATTTAATTTCGCTAACGCAACTTCGAAATTAGCTTGCAGGGTTCTTAGATTTTCTTCGGAGCGAGACAATTCAAACTTTAAGCGATCGGTCAAATGGGAGCAACTAGTAAAATCGGATTCCGCATCAGAAATCATTGCGTTGATTTCAATTAAAGAGTTTTTGACGGTCGAACCGCCACGAGCTCTTGACTGCGAAACAATATCTCCATCACGCGTGATTGCAGTTACGGAAGCATTAGCAGCGACAATCTCTTCGGCTTCCGCGAGTGAGTCGGCGGCTACATAGCCATTTAATAGGGCTGGTAAAACTCTTCCAAGTGATGAAGATGAAACCTTGTTAGCGAGCGGCGTAAGTCCAGCGGGAAGTTGCATAATCGCGATTTGGGGCGAACCTATAATTAGCACATCCGCACTACCGGCGCTTTCAGATTTTAAATAAGCCAGCGCAGATACAGCACCTTTTAGGTCGGCTACAACGATGGCATCTGAGAGCGTTCCTAACGCAGCTGCAATTCCTTTTTCCCAGCCGTTCTCGATTGAAATTAATGAAGCTAGTGATCCACGAACTTCAATTCCCTTAGTGTTTGTTAGTAGCGCTCCGCTACCGTCTCTATGCATGGTTGCTTGTCTTAGCGCATCTAATTTCGCTTCAGCACCACTCTTATCTCGTTCCGCCTTATTTAACTCAGCCGTAATTCTTTCTAATTCGCTTTTTGCCTTATTTAAATCACCTTTACTGCTTTCAAAATTTGCATCAAGGTTTAGTTCGCCGGCACCAAGTCCAGCAATTTCACTCTCTAAAGTTGCGAACTCGTGTTGGGCGTGGTCAGCTCGTTCTTGCGCTTGGTCTTTCGCACGCGAAAGCCGAGTAATTTCTGCGCTACCGCTTTCAATTCGAGAATTTAGACTCTTAATATGGCCTTCTTGACGCGCAGTTCCTTCTCGTAAATCAGCAATTGCGCGGAGTGCTGCGGCAACCGCGTCTTCTTCTGCTTTTAACGAATTTTCTAATTCTGAAAGTTGGTTACTCGCGCTAAGCAATTCATTTCTAGATCTTTCAAGGTTTGTATTTAAAATTGCTTCTTCAGCTCGAAGTACTTCAGCTTCTTGCTCCAACGCGACTGGGTCTCGTCCGCTTGATCTTGCCTCTTCCGCCTCTTCCGCCAAAAATCGGGCGCGCTCAGAAGCTAAATTTTGGGTTCCTCTAAGTTTTTCACGATGTGATGTTAATTGGTAATAATTATCTTGCGCTTTAGCTAATTCTGGATTTTCAATTGCGGATATTTGATCAATTTCAATCTCGCGATTGCGCAACCTCTCTAAATCATTATCGACGATTGTTTTACGAGCGCGTAGCGATGTTTCGTCTGCCACCTCAGCATTGATTGTAGATTGCAACGCAATTAGATCGTCAGCAAGTAAACGTAACCGGGCATCGCGAACATCGGCTTGGATTGTTGCGGCCTTCTTGGCAACCTCGGCTTGCTTGCCGAGCGGTTTTAGTTGGCGCCGAAGTTCAACCGTTAAATCTTGAATCCGAGCTAAGTTTCCTTGCATTGAATCTAATTTTCGCAGCGCCTTCTCTTTACGTTTTCGATGCTTAAGAACGCCGGCGGCCTCTTCGATGAAACCACGTCTCTCATCTGGATTCGCTGTAAGAATTGCATCAAGTTGGCCTTGACCGACTATCACGTGCATTTCGCGACCAATACCGCTATCGCTAAGCAGCTCCTGAATATCTAGTAAGCGTGCATTCTCACCATTTATTTGATATTCACTCTGCCCGTTACGAAAAAGAATTCGTGAAATAGTTACTTCGGTGTAATCAATTGGAAGTGCGCCATCAGTATTATCGATTGTTACAGAAACTTCAGCGCGACCTAGTGGAGCTCTGCCGGAAGTGCCTGCGAAAATAACATCTTCCATTTTTCCACCGCGTAAACTTTTTGCCCCTTGTTCACCCATAACCCAAGCGAGTGCGTCTACTACGTTGCTCTTCCCTGATCCGTTTGGTCCAACTACGCAGGTAATGCCGCGCTCGAATCTAAGCGTCGTAGGAGCAGCAAAGGACTTAAAGCCCTTCAAGGTCATGCTCTTCAGATACATGGGGAAAACCTATCGCCCCAGCCCGCAAAGTTCGGGTCTTTCCGAGCGCTTGTCGGGTTTCTCACCTATTTTCGTTTTATTCCTCTTTTTGACTCCCGCTTTACCTGACACTTTGGGCAGAAATGTGATGACCGATTCGCGAACGCAATTCGGCGGATTTCGCTCCCGCACCTTGAACATGCTTCACCATCTTGCCCATACGCCGAAAGTTCAATGTCGAAATATCCACTCTCGCCATTTACATTCTTATATTGCTCATCAAATGAGGTGCCACCAACTTTCAGCGCGGCTCTCATTACAGCAGCTGCAGAATCTAGTAATCGATCCAACTCGCCATTAGTCAATCCAGAGCACTCTCGCTCTGGATGAATTTTTGCCAGCCAAAGTGATTCATCTGCATAAATGTTTCCGACTCCGCTCATGATTTCTTGATTTAACAGAGCGCGTTTAATCTCGGTCTTACGGTTTAATAAATCTCTCTTAACTGATTCGCGATTAAAATTAGGATCAAAGATATCGAGCGCAATATGAGCAGCAGAGTTTGGAATTCCGGCGTTACTTTGATCCACGCTTAGCCAGCCAAAAGTTCGTTGATCAATGAACCGGACTTCAAAATCTTTGGAGTTCAAATTGATTCGCACTCTCAAATGTTTTTCTGGTGCAGATCTCTTTTCCCGAACTAGGAACTGACCGCTCATCCCAAGGTGTGCGAGTAAAACTTCGGGTCGGTTCAACTGCATCCATAGAAATTTTCCACGTCTGTTGACGCTTAAAATTTTAGATCCAGTCAAAGAATCGAGCGGGGCAATAGATTTTGGATTTGTTGCTCTTGAGTGAAAAACTTCTATGCCAGTTATTTTCTTTCCTACAATGCTTCGTTCTAAACCAAGCCGAACCGTTTCTACTTCTGGTAACTCAGGCACTTTCGTTTGCGCTAGAAAGTTCTTCGTAAGCTATGCGCGCTGCAATTTGTTCAGCTTCACGTTTACTTTTTCCATGTCCCTCTGTATAAGTTTTTCCGTTTACAACAACTACTGCTATGAAATCTTTATCGTGATCTGGTCCAGATTCACTTACTTGATACTCGGGCGCGTTTAGTCCCGCAGCTGCAGCTAATTCTTGTAGCGCAGTCTTACCATCTAAGCTAGCACCACGTTCTAGCGCCTCGGCGATTACGCCTTCCATAAGCCGTAATACAACTGCAGTTGTAACTTCATAGCCGTGGTCTAAATAAATCGCACCAACAAGAGCTTCAAAAGCATCTGCCAAAATTGAGTTCTTATCCCGGCCGCCGGTATTTTCTTCGCCTTTTCCAATTTTTAAATTTTCGCCAAGTTTTAAATCGCGTGCAATCTGGGCGAGCGCTCTCATATTTACTACGCCAGATCGGAGTGGTGACAATCGACTTTCATCTAGATCGGGAAATCTTTCATAAAGTGATTCTGTTACAACTAAACCTAATACGCTATCGCCAAGAAATTCCATGCGCTCATTGGTTGGCAAGCCGCCGGATTCATAGGCAAACGAACGGTGAGTAAGCGCTAGATCAAGTAGATCTTCTCTTATCGAGATCCCTAGCTTTTCAGCTAATTGGGAATTCAGAGTTAAACCTCTAGAACTTGACGGCGGTTATAAGTTCCGCACGTTGGGCAAGCAGTATGTTGCAATTTTGGTTGTTGGCATTGATCGCAAGTTGCAATTGCAGCTGGTGTTGTCTTCCATTGGCTGCGACGGGAACGCGTGCGCGAGCGGGACATCTTTCGCTTTGGTAGTGGCACTTTGTTCTCCTTGTTATAACGGCAATCTTTTACGAGGGCGTAAGTATCCCCTATCGGGCGGGCATTTGTAAAAACGAGGCTATTTCTCGGTTGCCCCCGGGCTCTCCCCGTTCGAACCCTCCCAATTTGCCAATCCAGTCCAGCGAGCGTCAATAACCTCATGTGCGTGATCGTCTGGTAACAATTCCCATTTTTCACCGCAAGTTACACAAAGTCCCTCGCACTCTTCATCGCAGAGCGGGTTAATTGGCAGCGCCAGAACAATCGCGTCGCGAATCGGTGTCTCCAAATTTAGATAATCCCCCACTAGAAAAAAAGCATCATCAATATCAAGGTCATCGCCTGCTTCTTGCTCGCGCTTAGATTTCTGCTTTCGGTCGCCCTTAACTTCATATTCGTATAATTCTTGGAACATTTGATTAATCGGAAAGGTAATTGGATCTAAACATCGAGTGCATTCGCCAATGCCAGTTGCATGAACTTGGCCAGTTGCCAGAATACCTTCATCAACTGATTCCAATCTCAGCCCTAACGAAACCGAGCTGCCAGCCGGAACTGATAGCAATGGAATTCCCAGATTTTCAATTAATTTAATTTCAAGCGCAGCTTCACGCATTTCGCCCGCGCGGCGCGGCAAATCATGTGCATTATAGAAAAATGGCGAATTTGTATTAATTTTCATCGACATGATTTATAAGTTAGTCGCGCAGTTGCGAAAGTACATCTTTATCGCTCGCCCCTGCAAGACGATCTCTTCCTCTATTAATGGCTTCCAAAGTCTTATTCAAGATTACCTCAAGAGTTGCAAGCCTTGAATCGATATATGCATCGACTTCTTCACGCTGTGCATCTGCCTCTAATTTATTTTCATCGAGTATTAGCGCTGCTTGTTCACGCGCAGATGACACTATTGCTGTCTGCTCTACCATTCGCGAAACCTCTTCGCGTGCATGTGCAATTAATTGTTCGGCGCTTGCTTGACCATCTTCAATAATTGCATCGCGACTTGCTAATAGATCTTGCGCTGATTCTAAATCTCGAGGCAACGCTGCTTTAACTTCATTCAATATCTCCAGAAGTTCGCCGCGATGGACCACACATGATGCAGAAAGCGGAACTGAACGGGCTTCTTCAACTGTTGTAATTGCTGAAAGTAACTTCTCAATTGCGTCCATGTTCACCATTTTCCAATAAACGTGCCTTTACTAGGGTCAATACTTTTGGTGGGATTAAGGCTGAAACATCGCCACCGTAAGTTGCAATCTCTTTAACTAGCGACGAAGAGAGAAATGAATAAGCTGGAGTCGTTGCCATAAACAAAGTATCAACCTCTTTTAATTGCAAGTTCATTTGTGCCATTTGAAGCTCGTAATCAAAGTCACTGACGGCGCGAAGTCCCTTAACGATGGCAGATACTTCATGCTCCATGCAGAAATCAACCAATAACCCAGACCAAGAATCTACTTTTACATTCTTATATTTAGCCGTAACCTCAGTAATCATCTCAATTCGTTCTGCAACTGTGAAAAGGCTTGCCTTTGTTCTATTAACTAGAACTGCGATGATCACCTCGTCAAATAAACCACTGGCGCGTTCGATTACATCAAGATGACCATATGTAATCGGGTCAAAAGATCCAGGGCAGACAGCGCGCTTCATGTGAAAACGCTAGCAACAAATCGCGCGCTTATCCATTTTGTGAGGGAATTCCATAGCAAATCACGGCGTGACCGTATTTTCTTACCTTCAATTCACTTAGGCCAGTCGGCCATAAAAATGGTTTGCCTTTTGAAGCCCGTTCAACTGCAATAATTGAGGTTGATTTTAAAAATTTATTCTCGATTAGCGCTTCTAAGTCATTAGTAACTAAATCATTTGCTAGCTCATATGGCGGATCTATGAAAACCGCATCGTATTGGATTGAAATATTAGTTTTAAGAAATCTTGCAACCGATGAATTAAATATTTGGAAACTTCCAGACCCAACTATTTTTTCGAATAATTCCAAATTACTTTCTGCAATTTTTACAGCGCTCTCTTCGCTTTCAACCGCATGTACTAGCCCTGCTCCCCTAGATAGCGCTTCTGCACTAACTGCGCCGGAACCCGCATATAGATCTAAGAAATATTTATTATTAATTCCACCAAGCTCCGATTCCAAAGAAGAGAAAAGCGCCTCGCGCGCTCGATCGGAAGTTGGTCTGGTATCGCCAATTGGCGAAATAAGGTTCCGCCCTTTTGCCATGCCCGCAATAATTCGCATTCGATTATTCTCCCAGAGTTAGCGTTTATCGATAAATGCTGCGCTTTCCAGCGCTTGCAATTCTTCTACTTCAATTTTTAGCAATGGGTTACCTGACAACTCTGGATCTTGATCAATTAAATTAGTTGCAATCTCACGTGCGCTCTCAATAAGTTCTTCATCTCGCAACACCCTTAATAACCGTAGATGCGACCTCACGCCCGATTGTGATGCACCGAGCACATCACCTTCTCTTCGTTGTTCTAAATCAATTCTGCTTAATTCGAATCCATCTAACGTTGCGGCCACTGCATTTAAACGCGCCATCGCCGGGCTTTCTGGAGCAGCTTTCGAAACTAGCAGACAGAGCCCAGGTGCACTTCCGCGACCTACTCGGCCTCTCAATTGGTGTAACTGCGAAACTCCGAATCGGTCTGCATCCATAATTACCATCATCGTTGCATTTGGTACATCCACTCCCACTTCAATAACTGTCGTTGAAATCAAGACATCTATTTCACCGCGGGAAAACTCAGACATAGTTTGATCTTTAACTTCTGCCGGCAAACGTCCGTGTAAAACCGCAATTCTAAGACCTTTCAAAGCACCTTGTCCTAAAAGTGGATATAACTCAGAGACTGAAGCCATCGGAAACTTTTCATTCTTATCATTTTCTAAATCTTCGTCATCGTCATCGCCGCTTAATCGCTTTGCACGAGCTAGCGCTTCTGCGCTAAGTCCAAGTGAATTCATAGCATCTTCAGTTGAGTCATTCTCTGCAATTCTCGGTGCCACGATGTAAACCTGATAACCGTTTGAAACTTCTTCACGAATTCTCTGCCAAGCTCTCTCAATAAAACCAGGCTTTTCTAATTCCGGTATTACGTGCGTTGTAATTGGGGATCGTCCAGCAGGTAACTCTCGGAGTGTCGACACATCTAAATCTCCAAATACCGTCATTGCAACTGTTCTAGGAATTGGAGTCGCAGTCATAACTAAGACATGCGGTGGATTTTTTGCTTTAGCACGAAGCGCGTCTCTTTGCTCAACACCAAATCTATGTTGTTCATCAACCACAATTAAACCTAAATCCTTAAATTCCACATTGTCGCTTAGTAGTGCATGCGTGCCAATGATTATTCCGGCTTCACCGTTTAGCGCTTTTTGTAAGGAATCTTTTCGGGCTGCGCCACTTTGCGATCCAGTTAATAAAACTATTTGGGTGCCGCGCTCATCGCCACCGATTTGGCCAGCGTTAGCTAAATCTCCCAACAAATTATGAAACGAGCGAAAATGCTGCGCTGCTAAAACTTCGGTCGGAGCCAATAACGCAGCTTGGCCACCAGAATCTATAACTGCCAACATTGCCCTCAAAGCGATTATTGTTTTACCGGAACCAACTTCACCTTGCAATAATCGATACATCGGATGCTGCGCTGCGAGATCTTCTTCAATTTCTTTTGAAACTTCAATCTGACCCACAGTCAACTTAAATGGCAGTCGCTCATCGAACGCTTCATGAAGACCGCCAGATCTAACTTTGCGAGATTCTGTAAAGAGCTTATGCAACTCAACTCTTCGCAAAACCAGCAATAATTGCAGAAGTAACGCCTCATCAAAAGTTAACCGCTTTCGCGCTAACTCTGCACTTTCCGGCGACTCGGGGTTATGAACTTGGACAAATGCTTCATGCAGAGTGGGGAAACCCAATTTTTCTTTTATTGCTATTGGTAAGTAATCTGGAATCTCTTCTAAAGCTTCAACGGCCATCGCAGTGCATTGCGCAATTTTCCATGAAGGCAACTTCGCGGTGGCTGGGTACATCGGTAAGTACTTACCTGCAAAATCTCCAATCGCAGAATCAACATCATTACCATCGGGAATAAGTTGATAATCTGGGTGCGAAAGTTGTCGCTTCCCTTTATATAATCCGACTTTGCCCGCAAACAAACCTTGTCGTCCAGATTGCAATTCCTTTTCGCGCCAGGCTTGATTAAAAAATGTTAGCGAAAGTTTTGCTCGCCCATCAGTAACAACAACTTCCAGTATGCCGCCTTTGCGTCCTGGAATTTTCCGCACTTTTGCGCTTTCTATCTCTGCAAGAATCGTTACTTCTTCGCCTTCAACCAACCCTTGAATATCGGTAAGCTCACCTCGAGCCACATACCTACGTGGGTAATGTCGGAGTAGATCCCCAAGAGTTTCAATTCCAAGTTGGGTGATAAGAACTTTTGCAGTCCGGTCGCCAACGACCCTAATTATCGGAAGATTCAAAATACCGTTGGCCATGCTTCATTCTCTCCAAAAAGTTAGCGATTTCCCCGCTGAAACTTGGCGTGACTTGGGCAAATTGGCGAAAGGAGCGCCCTTCAGGCTAATCTTGCCCCCGCTTCACTAACTCCCCTCAAACCTTGAGGGTTAAAGAAATCAACATCACGCAGGGAGAAATACCGTGGCATCGACATGCGACATCTGTGGCAAAGGCCCCAGCTTTGGTAACAATGTTTCGCACTCAAAACGACGCACTCGCCGCCGCTGGAATCCAAATATTCAACGCATCCGCACCCTCGTTGGTGGATACACAAAGCGCCAAAATGTTTGCACTTCATGCATGAAAGCGAACAAAGTCTCCCGTTAATTTAGAAGTGGGAATACCCAACTTCTTTCGGCAGTTCTCTTCCAAGTAATTCTACGTAATTTTTGCCGAGCGCTTTTACGGTTCCAATTTTAAAAGCCCCGTGATTTTCATAGTCAGAATCTGCTGGAACTGTCGCCAAGAATTGATGGTCTTCGCCACCACTTAAAATCCAATCCCAATGATCCGATGAAATCTCTCCGCCCAATTTCGCAATCTCGGAAAATCCTGCAAGTTTAGAAATTAATTCTGGATCAACCTCTAAAGTGAGGCTACTTGCCTTACCGATGTGGTTCGCCTCAGATAACAAACCATCGCTTACATCGCACATAGAATTTGCAATTAAAGCTATTTTCTCAGCACTCGAATATGGCGGATTAGGTTTCTTAAATTGCGAAATAGCTCTATCTGAATTAGTCAGACCACGTTGCAATAAATTTAATCCGGCTTTCGACCAACCAGTTAGGCCAGTAGCTACAACTACATCTCCAAGTTTCGCACCACTGCGCTTCACCGGTTTAGCCGTTGTACCAACTGCGGTTATTGTTATCATTATTTTCTCTGAACTTGATAAATCGCCACCGATTACTTGAGCACCAACTAAGTCTGCTTCTGCTGCAATTCCTTCAGCTAATTCAAAAATCTCATCGCTGGCACCTTTTGGAATTGCCGCTGCAACCAAGAGAAACTTTGGCACTCCTCCCATTGCGTAAACATCAGCGAGATTAGCTGCTGCTACTTTTGCGCCGATTTCACCGAGGCTAGACCACTCTCTTTTGAAATGAATCCCTTCAATAGCGCAATCCGTTGTAAGTATTAGCGGCTCGTTTGTTGGAGCAATGACCGCGCCATCATCACCAATACCTAGAATCAAATCTTTTGAATAGCGCCGGTCGCGCGCGAATATTGCTGCGATCCGCTCGAGAATCTCACTCTCATTCATGCGCGCTTTTGCCTACTTTCGTTTTACTGAAAATAACTAGTTCCCTTGGATAGCCTAGATGCGCTAGGGTCGGAAACGCACAGCAGGTAGAAGATTAGCCAAACGGAGGAATGAAAACATGTCAGTACAGGCCTACATCTTGATTCAAACTGAAGTCGGCAAGGCCAGCAGCGTTGCTAGAGCAGTATCTGCAATTTCGGGAGTAACTATCGCCGAAGGTGTAACTGGTCCATACGATGTAATCATGCGTGCTGAATCTCCAAGCATGGAAGATTTTGGTCGAGTTATTCTTTCAAAAGTTCAGGCAGTACCTGGAATTACTCGAACCCTTACTTGCCCAGTAACTTCGCACTAAATGTAAATTGCTTTTTAGTTAAATCCACTACGCTTATTTTATGCGCAAGATTCTTTGGTTTACGATTTTTGTCTTCACCACGGCATTTCTGCCACATGTAAATGCAGCAACCAATCTGGGTTCACCAATCGCGCTGAAAGCTTGGAATGAACTTCAGAAGAATTCCCCTAAGACATATTCAAAGAATCTCCCCAATGTCACTTTTGTAGTTGCGCCAAACTCTGACCTTAAAAAAGTGAACGTTGTCGAAAATCAAGTTATTTTTATTCTCCACTACTATGAAAAATATCTTCCGGCTTCAACCCCAATCACAATTTACATCTGGGATTCTGAAAAGGATCGCGACTGGTATGACTCTTCTCTAAGAGCAGGAATAAACAAAGGTTCCTACGAGGCAACTAATTTGAATAAAAGATTTGACTCCGGAGCTAGCGGGCCATCACAAGACGGCAGTCAAGCAATAGAGCTTCTGGAAGTTGATATCGAATCAGATCAATATCCCTACGTTTTGTATCATGAGATAACGCACATAACACAATTTGTGCAAACTAATGCAAAAACAATGCCGTGCTGGATCCGTGAAGGAATGGCAACTTATAATGGATTTGCGATTGAAAGCCGAATTAGTCAACCGGTTTACATCAACAGTATGGTGCGGATAATTCAAAGAGGACTTAGGTACTCAGCGGGAGATGTTGATTATAAAAAAACAAATCCTACGTTCTGGATTGACTATTTTAAGGAAAATGAAACACGCTCAATTTCAAAATGCAGCCAACCTCAAGATTATGCAATAGGTGCGATGGGATTTCAATATCTCACAGGAACATTCGGTTTTGATAAAGTTTACAAGTTTTTAAAGGGCTTAGATGCTGCTTGGAAGCCAGAGTGCAACTCGGGAATTAGCAGCGGTCTTCCTTGTTCAAGTTGGAAAGATGTCTTTACTAAGACTTTTGGAATAAGTCCAGATACTGCTTATTCTGGTTTCGGCACTTTCATTGTTGATCAAATTGCTTGGGCTTCCAAGCAAACAATCCAGAGTGATCTATTACTTCGAAAGAAATATCCACAGAATTATGCGGTACCGAGCTTTGAACTTCCCAAAATACAAATTAGGTCAGGAGCGCCTTGCGCAAAAGAAAATGAAAAAGGCATTGCAAATAAAGTCGCAGTCAAATGTTTTAAAATTTCTGAATTTCTGTTCTGGTCCGTCTCACCCGTATCGAGTACACGGGAAGAAATGCCATCTCCAAACAATAACAACCAGGAACTAAGTCCAACACCATCTCCAACACCATCCCAAAATCCAGATGACATATTTGGCCCTAATGGATTATGCGATATTGAAGGTCAATATTTACCCACCGAAAAAGGTGAAGTTCTACTTTGTACGCCCAACGGCGGAAAACTGCGTTGGGTTCAATCTGCGGATCCACTTCCAATCAATGGAATCTATCCAGGCATGAAGTGTGATCCAATTGGTCAAATACTGATTGGCGCGACGGGCAAAAATGTTGAATGTGTTACCGTGAAGAATAAAAACGTTTGGATTTACAGAAATTAATCAACTTTACATTGCTGAAATTCTCTTTATTTCATATCCTTAATTGGTTAAATTTTCTCCAACTAAGTTAAAATTATGAATTAATAATTATCACAACTATCCCAAGCGCAATCAAAATTAAAGCTACCCAGATGGATTTCTTAGTTCCTAACCTTTGTGGCAATCCCCCAATTTTGCTGATCTGATCTTCTTTCATATCTTTTATAACATTAATGAAATGTGCTGCCATACCAAAAAGCGCGCCACCCAACCACATCCACACTGGCGGAACTAATCCTTTTGATATTGCAATCGATGAGGGTAACGCTGCAAAGGCGACGGCGTACGGTAATGGCGATAGAACCGAAAACTTGAAGTAGAAGTTATACGCAACTCCGCAGAGAATGCCCAACATATATACCAGGCCACCTTTTACTCCGAGCGGACCGACGAGGTTAGCAATAAAAGAAAATGGAGTTACCCACTTCAGCCAATTTTGCAGCAGTTCTTTTTCTAATTGCCCAGAAACTAGCGGCTTGCTTTTTCGGTTGTGGCACAGATCGTCTTGATAATCGTAGAGATCATTACTCCAGCCAACTACAAGTTGTCCAGTAAATACGCCAAATGCAATTAGGTAGGCCGGACCTTCCCACCAATAGTAAGTTCCAAATCCGAAAGAAATGGCCGTTACTAATAAGGTTGGACCAAAATGCGAGGCTTTAAGTAAACCTCTTAACTTACCGAACCACATTTTGCGATCTGCTCAATGCAGATTCAATTAAAGTCGTAATAATCGAGCTGTAATTTCTCCCGGTTGCTAGCCAAAGTTTTGGGAAAACCGAAGTTGCCGTAAAGCCAGGCAGGGTATTTAACTCGTTAATTATTACGGTGCCCTCTGGAGTTAAGAAGAAATCCACTCGGGCTAACCCTTCGCAACCAAGCGCTTGAAAAGCTTTGCGGGCAGCATTTTGAATTTCATTAGTTTTTTCAACTGAAATTTTCGCTGGAATATCGAATTCAGTTGAACCATCTAAATACTTAGCTTCGAAATCGTAAAACTCGTGATTGCCTAAAACTTTTACTTCCCCCACAACTGAAGTCCTAACTTCTCCGCCAACTTCTAAAACGGCACATTCCAATTCGCGACCAATAACAGCTTTTTCAATCATTACTTTAGGATCTAGCGCTAGCGCTGCGTTAACCGCGCTCTCAATTTCAGGTGTTGATTTAACTTTTGAGGTACCTCGACTAGAACCACTTCGCGCTGGTTTTATAAAAATTGGGAAACCCATTTTGGAAATCTTTTCAGTTTGAGAACTCTTATTAGATTCCCAATCTCGCTTTTGTAACACAAAGCCTTCTGCAATTGCTAATCCGAAAGATGCATAAATCGGTTTCGCAAACGATTTATCCATTGCTACTGTAGAGGCTAAAATTCCAGAACCAACATAAGGTTTTGCCATCATTTCAAATAACCCTTGAATGGTGCCGTCTTCACCGTATGCGCCATGTAGTAATGGGAAGAAAGCATCAATTTCTAAATCAGCACCGTCTGAATTTTTAATTCCGTGGATATCGGCAATCAATTTCGGTGCGCTAGTCGGTACTTCAGGCAGACCATTTGATTTTTTTAGAAATGGATCTTTCTGATCTAATAGAACCCAGTCGCCAGTTACTTCAGTAATGCCGATCAAAATCGCTTCAAATTTTTCTTGATCGAGTGCGGAAAGAACTCCGTTAGCAGATATGCAAGAAATTTCATGTTCGCTACTACGGCCGCCGCAAACTATTGCGACTCGAATTTTCTTCGAGCTACTCATACGTGATCTATCTCCGCCCCGATATTTAAAGCCATCAATCGCTGAACTGCTTCTGCAGGAGTAAGGGTATTACTTACTACATCAGCGACAGCTTCAATTATTGGAACTTCTACGCCTAATGAATGTGCGATTTCTAATACTGCGCCTGCGGTTGCAACTCCTTCAACCGTTTTATTAACTTTTAAGCGGGCTTCATTCATAGTATTTCCGCCACCTAATACTTCGCCAAAAGTTCGATTTCTTGATAAACCGGATGAGCAGCTAGCAACTAAATCGCCCATGCCTGCGAGGCCGGCAAATGTAAGTGGGTTTGCTCCTAGCGCAACGCCAAGTTTACTAACTTCGTTCAATCCCCGAGTGATTATGGTGGCTTGGGTGTTTTCGCCTAGCCCCATTCCGACAACCATGCCAACCGCAAGGGCAATAATGCTCTTTGCTGATCCAGCCAGCTCGCAACCTAATAAATCATCGGATGTGTAAACCCGAAAATAATTAGTTTTGAATAACTTAGCAATCAATTTTGAAATTTCAGGATTTGTTGATGCGCCGACCGCACCAGCTGGTTGGCGTAATATCAATTCGCTTGCCAAATTTGGCCCGGAGATTATTCCAACTAATGAATCTGACATCGCTATGCAATCTCTAACTACTTCAGACATCCGTAAGTTACTTTGAATTTCAATACCTTTTAAGCTACTTATTACTGGTTTATCTGTGGGAAAAAAAGCTTTCCAATTTAGTAAATTAGCTCTTAGTGTTTGAGCTGGCACTGCAAGCACAATCACTTCGGCTGCTGCTAGAGCCACTTCGATTTCGGTCGTGGCATTAAGATTTTCTGGTAATTGAGCACCAGGGATGAACTTCTCGTTGGTGCGTTTCTTTGCAATTTCCGCAATGACTTCATGGTTGCGGCCCCAAATCAAAACATCATTCCCGGCGTCGCAGAGAACTTGGCTAAGTGTTGTCCCCCAAGCCCCTGAACCAATTACCGACACAGATGTCATTAATTTCGCTTCTTAACTTTTTTGAAATTACCAATTCTTGGCAGATCTGATTTTTTAGGATCGAATTTAACTTTAGGCGCGGTCTCGCTGCGAATACCTTCTAAGAGCGTAGTAATTGCATCCATCACGTAATCAGTTGCCTCCTCGAGCGCAATCGGATCATCGACTTTTCCGTGCCACTTCGAAAAATCTAGTGGTTCCCCGACGCGGATAGAAATTTTGGTACGCGGGAAGAGCTTTATTTTTTTACTATATGGCGGAAGAACGCGCTCTGGACCCCATTGCGCACATGGAATTACGGGAGCCCCAGTTAATAACGCAAGTTTTACCACGCCACTTTTACCGCGCATCGGCCAGAAATTTGCATCGCGGGTAAGGGTTCCTTCTGGAAACACGCCAAGTAAATGTCCAGCTTTTAAAACAGCTATCGCATGTTCATAAGCTTTTGCTGCGTTAGGTGATTGCCGATCAACTGGAATTTGCCCAGCACCTCTAATTACTTTGCCGATAATGGGAATTTTAAATACTCCCATTTTTCCCAAATATCTTGGAGCTCTGCCGCCATTAAAGAGAAAATGCGTGAAAGTTAGTGGATCAATATAAGAAAGGTGATTACATACAACTATTGCCGGACCACTCTTAGGTATCTTCTCCGCTCCTTGCCAATCCTTCTTTGATATTAAATTCAGAAGTGGCCGGATTACATTCGCACCAAATTGGAACCAAGGATTGTTGCCAAGCGGATCTCCTTGCGGCGGCAGGTAGGTAACCATGCTACGAGCCTAAATCAATTTCGCCGTGAAAAAAGAAAAGAGCCACGATTTCTCGTGGCTCTTTAATTTAAAGATGTTACTTGCGCTTCTTAGCGGCTTTCTTAGCCTTCTTTGGAGCGGATTTCTTAGCCTTCTTTGCAACTTTCTTTGCAGCCTTTTTAGGAGCGGCTTTCTTTGCAACTGGCTTTACAACTGGGGCTGGCTTTGGAGCTGGCTCCATCTTGCGTAGGCCTGCGATTGTCTCTTTTAGAGCCTTTGCAGGAAGGAAGCGAACTTTCTTGCTTGCCTTAATTTGAATAGTTTCGCCGGTGAAAGGGTTACGACCTTTGCGGGCTTTACGATCAACTTTCTTGAACTTTCCGAAATCATTAATCGTTACATCTTCACCTTTGTGAATTGTGCGAACGATTGAATCGAAAACGATATCTACTGCGTGTGCAGCTTCTTTTTTGCTTCCGTTGAAATGCGGAGCCAACGAAGCAATGAACTGGGTCTTGTTCATTTAAATTCCCCTTATTTTTAAGCGTAAAGTTAAGCATTCGCTTAACGCTGGTTACAATTTACGCAAGAAAATCAAGGTTTTACCGCATTAACTGCGGTGTGTCGCAATAAGTTAATTTCGAAAAGCGCGGTTTTTATGCGTAAAAAACTCTCAATTACAGGTTTAGGGTTGTATGAAAAAAGTTTATTCTGCCAATACATGTAACGTTTTAGGCTTAAATTCCGCTCTTTTTTCCTCAAAAGTTGTAACAACATCTGCATGGCGAAGTGTTAAGCCGATGTCATCTAGGCCCTCCATTAAGCGCCAGCGCGTGTAATCATCTAATTCGAATGGGCAAGTAACTTCGTTATAAGTAACGGTTCGGCTTTCGAGATCGACGGTTACTTCGGTATTTGGATTACTTTCAATAGCAATCCAGAGCGTTTCTACTTGCTCTTGCGGCAGAATTACCGTTAATAACCCGCCCTTTAGCGAATTGCCCCGAAAAATATCGGCATACCTGCTTGAGATAACTGCTTTAAATCCATAATTTTGCAGCGCCCAAACTGCATGCTCACGTGAAGATCCAGTTCCAAAATCAACGCCAGCTACCAATATTGATGCGTTCTTATATTCAGGTTTATTTAATACAAACTCTGGGTCGCTCCGCCAAGCCGAAAAAAGACCATCTTCAAAACCTGACCTGGTTACTCGCTTCAAATAAACGGCTGGAATTATCTGATCGGTATCTACATTGCTACGACGAAGTGGAATTGCGCTTCCGGTATGTCTAATGAATTTTTCCATGGCTGCTCCGATTTCCGCTCTTACAAATCCGCTGGCGATGAAAGTGTGCCGCGGAGCGCAGTGGCTGCGGCAACTATTGGGCTCACTAGATGAGTTCTGCCGCCTTTTCCTTGGCGTCCTTCGAAATTACGGTTACTGGTGGAAGCAGCACGTTCCCCAGGTTGAAGTTGATCTGGATTCATGCCAAGACACATTGAGCATCCAGCATTTCGCCATTCTGCACCCGCATCAAGAAAAACTTTATCAAGCCCTTCGGATTCTGCTTGCAATCTGACTCGGGCAGATCCTGGAACAACTAACATTCTTAAAGTACTTGCGATTTTCTTATCTTTAATAATCTCGGCAGCTGCTCGAAGATCTTCAATTCTTCCGTTAGTGCAAGATCCTAGGAAAACCGTATCAATTTTGATTGATTTTAAAGGGGTTCCAGCTTTGAGGTCCATATAAACCAGAGCTCGTTCAGCTGCGCCGCGCTCTTCTGCGTCAATAATTTCCGCCGGATTGGGTACCTTTGAATTCAACGGTAACCCTTGACCTGGGTTTGTTCCCCAAGTAACAAATGGCGCAAGTTCGTTAGCATCTAAATTAATTTCCACATCGAATTTCGCATCAGAGTCAGTCGCTAGCTTTGACCAATATGCAATTGCTGCATCCCAATCAGCACCTTTTGGCGCATGGGGTTTGCCTTTTATGTAATTAAAAGTTGTTGCATCTGGCGCAATTAAGCCAGCTCGAGCGCCAGCTTCGATCGACATGTTGCAAATTGTCATGCGACCTTCCATTGAAAGTTCGCGAATTGCGCTGCCACGGTATTCGAGAACATATCCCTGACCGCCACCAGTTCCAATTTTTGCGATTATTGCCAAAATAATGTCTTTACTTGTAACTCCCGGTTTCAATTTTCCTTCAACATTGATCGCCATAGTTTTAGGACGTGCCAAAGGCAGAGTCTGGGTAGCCATCACATGCTCAACTTCACTGGTGCCGATTCCAAAAGCTAGCGCGCCAAATGCGCCATGTGTCGATGTATGCGAATCTCCGCAAACAATTGTCATTCCAGGTTGGGTTAAACCAAGTTGTGGCCCAACAACGTGCACGATGCCCTGTTCGATATCACCAAGCGAATGAATCCGCACCCCAAAGTCTGCGCAATTTTTGCGTAACGTATCAACTTGCAATCTTGAAACTGGATCAGCAATTGGTTGGTCAATATTTTGGGTTGGTGTGTTGTGATCTTCAGTAGCGATAGTCAAGTCTGGGCGACGGATTTTACGGTTACTTAAGCGAAGTCCATCAAATGCCTGCGGACTGGTCACTTCGTGAATTAAATGCAGATCTATATAAAGTAAATCCGGTTCGCCATCGGCGCGACGAACTACGTGATCTTCCCAAATCTTTTCCGCTAACGTCTTACCCATTGTTTTCCAATCTTGATTTGACTTGCTTCTCACATCCTGAGATGGCATTATCAGAGTGTGGACAAGAAGAATAGCGGAGTCGGCGTACTAGATAAAGCCGTAAGAATTCTTACTGTTCTCGAATCTGGGCCACACTCCCTCGCTGAGTTAGTTAGCGCAACTGGAATAGCGCGCCCTACAGCGCATCGCTTGGCCGTAGCGCTGGAATTTCATCGGCTGGTCGCACGTGATCTAACTGGCAGATTTATTTTAGGACCTCGCTCTGCCGAACTTAGCGCCGCTGCGGGCGAAGATCGTTTACTTGCATCCGCAACCCCGGCGTTAATTGCACTCCGAGATGCCACCGGTGAAAGTGCACAACTTTATCGACGACAAGGCGATCAACGCATTTGTGTAGCTGCTGCCGAAAGAGTTTCCGGATTGCGTGATTCAGTTCCAATTGGCGCAGCGTTCACAATGCAAGCGGGATCCGCAGCTCAGATTTTATTAGCTTGGGAAGATGCCGATAAATTGCATCGCACACTAATTAACGCCAGATTTACTGCTGCACATTTATCAGCAGTCCGCCGCCGTGGTTGGGCCCAATCCATTGGTGAACGCGAACCTGGAGTTGCTTCAGTGTCAGCGCCAGTTCGCGGACCCAATAATAAAATTATTGCTGCAGTAAGTATTAGCGGGCCAATCGAAAGGTTAGGTCGCCAACCTGGAAGAATTCATGCTGCTGCAGTTGTAGCAACTGCTGCGCGATTGAGTGAAATAATTTCAAAAAAGTAATTACTTTTAATAACTTGTAGCCCCGACGGGATTCGAACCCGCGTAGCTGGCTTGAGAAGCCAGAGTCCTAGGCCACTAGACGACGGGGCCGTGCATATTAAATTTTATCGCTGGGGTACCAGGACTCGAACCTAGACAAGCTGAACCAGAATCAGCTGGGCTGCCAATTACCCCATACCCCAATATTGCGAACTAAGGATACCCTGAAATAGTTAAGCTAAATTGCGTTTTTTATGCGTATAAGTGCGCGATCTTTACCTAACAATTCCATAGATTCAAATAGTGGTGGCGAAATATGGCTACCAGTTACAGCAATTCGTACCGCACCAAATGCAATTCTAGGTTTCAATCCCATCTCATCAATTAGAACTGCACGAAGCGCAGCGTCAATAGAATCGTGGTTCCAAACAGTTAACGGCACTAGCGCTGCAAGCGATTTTTGCAATACATCTTTTGACACATCATCCGAAATTTTTGCTTTAGATTCACTATCTATCTCGATAGTTTCGCCAAATAGAAACTTAACCATTTGCGGAACTTCGGAGAGTTTTGCGATTCGTTCCTGAATGATTGGCAAGACAGATTTAATAATCGCCACTTCCGCTACGGTTCCTGTGATAATTCCGGCTCTAACTGCAAATGGCAGTGCGCGAGATAAGAAATCATCAATTGTTAGCGCTCGAATTTTATCGCCATTTATAGCTTCAAGTTTCTTCATATCAAATCTTGCTGGAGAACTATTTACCCGTTCAACCGTAAACAATTCAGTTAACTCTTGCATCGTTACATTTTCACGATCGTCGCCAGGCGACCACCCTAATAGAGCTAAGTAATTACAGATAGCTTCCGGCAAGAAGCCAGCATCACGATACCAAGCGATAGACACTTCGCCATTGCGTTTTGAAAGTTTTGTGTTGTCCTGGCCCATCACAAAAGGCAGATGCGCAAAAATTGGATAATCTTCTGGCGCAACTCCCATTGCTTGGTAGACCCGAATTTGTCGTGGTGTTGAAGAAAGTAAATCTTCACCGCGCAAAATGTGGGTAACTTTCATAAGAATGTCATCGACTGCTACAGCAAGGGTATATAGCGGTGATCCATCTGCACGAGCTAACACAAAATCTGGCACAAACTTATGTTCGAAAACTAAATCGCCACGAATCGCATCATTGAAATGGGTTTCGCCATCTGGCATTCGCATTCGGGTAACCGGCTTACGTCCTTCACTCTCATACTTGGCAATTGCATCGGCTGAAAGATCTCGGCATTTTCCGTCATAGCCAGGCGCTAAATTTGCAGCTCGTTGTGATTCTCGGCGAGCTTCTAACTCTTCGGTGCTGCAATAACAACGATACGCATCGCCATTATCAAGAAAAGTTTCTGCCCATTTTGCATAAATATCTAATCGCTGCGATTGTAAATATGGTCCATTTGGACCACCAACTTCCGGACCTTCATCCCAATCTAAGCCAAGCCAACGCAAAGTATCGATTGCTGCTGCAATGTATTCATCAGTAACTCGTTCGCGATCGGTATCTTCTATTCTAAAAATAAATTTACCGCCAGTGTGACGGGCATACGCCCAATCAAATAGCGCTGTTCTGATATTTCCAACGTGAAGATCACCAGTTGGGGATGGGGCAAATCGAACCCGAATCTCTTTTGCGGTCGAATTGTTAGCCACGGAGCGAAACCCTATTAGTAAGTGTCCCTAAACCTGCAATTGAAATCGCAACTTCACCATTCTGATTTAGTGGACCAATTCCAGCGGGCGTGCCGGTCAAAATTACATCTCCTGGAAGGAGCGTCATCACATTTGTAACAAATTCAATGATCTCTGGAATCTTAAAAATCATATCTGAGAGTTTTGCACTCTGTTTCAATTCGCCATCAACTGTTGCCGTGATTGCTTGGTCACCTGGTTGGAAGTCTGTATCAATCCATGGTCCGAGTGGGCAGAAGGAATCAAACCCTTTTCCTCTAGTCCATTGACCATCCTTTTTCTGCAAATCTCGAGCAGTTACATCATTTGCAATCGTGTAACCAAAAATGACATCTTTTACTCGTTCCTTTGGAACTTCTTTGCAAATTTTACTAATTACGATTGCTAATTCCGCTTCATGATCGACCCGTTCGCTCATCCGTGGCCATTGAATCAAATCATTTGGACCTATTACGGATGTATTTGGCTTTATAAAAATGATTGGCTCCTCGGGAACTTCACTTCCCATTTCCGCGGCATGGTCGGCATAATTCTTGCCAATACAAACGACTTTACTCCTTGGAATTACTGGTGCTAATAACCGGACATCTTTTAGTAAAACCGTACTCTCTAACTTGTGAACGCCTGCGTAAAGTGGATCACTAGCAATCGCGCGAATCGTTTTTTCATCCTCGAGCACGCCAAAATGTGGATCAGTCCCAAGTACAGAACCTACGGGTGGTGTAAAACGAACAATTCGCATTGCTGAAGTCTAGTGCAGGTTTTTTAGAGCGATTGCTTTGTTGTCGCTTCAGAACTGTTTCGCTCAACAAGGATTGTTCCAATTCTATGCCTTCTGCCAACGATTCTTTCCGCAGTTATTTGCCAACCATGAAGGGTTAAGGTGCTTCCAGGAATTGGAACTCGGCCAAGTATTTTCGCCATATATCCGCCAATTGTGTCAACATCTTCTTGCTCTTCTTCAGATAATTCAATTTTTAAATATTCAGCTAAATCTTCCAAATGTAAGCGAGCAGAAGCTCGCCCTTGATCTTCATCAATCCATTCAAATTCATCTAAATCATCATCGTATTCATCAGCAATTTCACCAACAATTTCTTCTAGAATATCTTCGATAGTAATCAAACCCGCAGTGCCACCATATTCATCGACAACTATCGCTAGATGGATTTGATCTCGTTGCATCTCTTTTAGTAATTCTGATGCGGTTTTAGTTTCTGGAACGAATGTTGCGCTTCTTAAATGTTCTTCAACTTTCTCGCTCTGCTCAGCATCGTGAAATTCATGGCTTCTTAGAGCCAGATCTTTTACGTAAGCTATTCCAATTATTGTGTCAAGGTTTTCATCTATAACTGGAATTCGAGAGAATCCAGATCTAAGCGCTAGCGATAGCGCTTGCCTTAGCGATTTAGATCTTTCAATCCAAACCATTTCAGTTCTTGGCACCATCAATTCGCGCACTAGCGTGTCACCGAGTTCAAAGACTGAGTGAATCATTTCGTGCTCTGATTCTTCCACCAATCCACGTTCGTGAGCTTGATCTACTAAATCTCTAAGTTCAGCTTCGGTTGCGAATGGGCCGGCGCGAAAACCACGACCTGGTGTTATCGCATTTCCAATCGCAATTAAGAACGTAGTTACTGGACCTAAAATTTTTGCTAAGAAATATGCAATGTATGAAGCTGGGACAGCCCAAGAACTAGCTCGTTGTTTGCCTAATGTTCTTGGCCCAACTCCCACCACTACATAGGAAAGCACCAACATTATTGTGATGGCAGTTGTGATTGCTAGCGCACTGTTATCAATAATTTCTAGGAAACTTTCCGCTACAAAAACGGTTGCGGTTAGTTCACAAGCTTTTCTAACTAGTAATACTACGTTTAAATAACGAGCTGGTTCGTTGATTACTTTTCGGACTAACGCTGCCCGTTTTGGTGATTTTTCTGCAATTTGATCGACAGCTATCCGAGAAATCGAATTTATTGCAGACTCGCTGCCAGCCAAAAATCCAGCAAATGCCAATAACGCCAAAACTTCAAGAATGGTGATTGGGTTCATTTATTTCGCCACTTCACTAAAAGTTCATTTTGTACGGCAAACATAATCTCTTCTTCATTAGCAATTGCGTGGTCATAGCCAAGCAAGTGCAAAATTCCGTGAGTTGTGAGAAGTTCCATTTCTGATTGTGTTGAATGATTAGCATCATCAGCTTGTTTTGCGGCAACGGTAGGGCATAAAACAATATCTCCAATTAGTCCTGGGCCATTAGCTGCAGAGTTTGGCTTTATTTCATCCATCGGAAAAGAAAGTACATCAGTTGGTCCAGGTTCATTCATCCATTGGATATGTAACGAAGTCATTTCAGCTTCATCAACACATGAGATACTCAATTCGGAATCAGGATGCACGCCCATCTCGCTAATTACAAATTGAGTAAGCGAAATCAAAGCACCCTCATCGCAAGCGGCAGAAGTGTGATTAATAAATTCGATAGGCATAATCGTCACCGCGAGCGGTTAACGTTCACTTCTCCCCGGCTTGATCGAAGTTCTAATTGATCTAGGTGAATTTGCGGTCGCAGCATCCCAAGCGCCATAAGCATCAACGATCTGACTAACTAAGCGATGGCGAACCACGTCATCTGAGAAAAGTTCGATAAATGAAATGTCCTCAACATTTTCCAATATTTCACTAACGATTCTTAAGCCAGATTGGACGCTATTAGGCAGATCTATTTGAGTTATATCCCCGGTTACTACCATGCGAGAGCCGAATCCCAATCGTGTTAAAAACATCTTCATCTGTTCTGGAGTGGTGTTTTGGGCTTCATCCAAAATAATAAATGAATCATTTAAAGTTCGACCGCGCATATATGCAAGCGGTGCTACTTCAATCGTTCCAGCTGCCATTAAACGTGGAATCGCATCGGGATCAATCATTTCGTGCAGCGCATCGAATAGGGGGCGCAAATATGGATCGATTTTTTCATGGAGCGTTCCTGGCAGGAAGCCAAGTCGCTCGCCCGCTTCGACTGCTGGTCGAGTAAGAATAATTCGATTTACTTGCTTTGACTGTAGCGCTTGGATTGCTTTCGCCATTGCAAGATAAGTTTTTCCAGTTCCGGCAGGTCCGATTCCGAATGTAATGGTTGAGCGGTCAATAGCATCTACATACTTCTTTTGATTGGCAGTTTTAGGTCTAATTGTTTTGCCACGATTACTTAGAATGTTTAGTGATAAAACTTCGGCTGGGTGTTGATTGATATCGCCAATTACCATTGCGATCGATCGACGAACTGCATCTTCTGTGAGCACTTGGCCAGATTTAATGATCGCAACTAGTTCGGTAATCAACCCTTGGAATTGCGCTACATCGACAGCTGCACCACGCAAAATAAATTCGTTGCCGCGCACAGTTATTGCTAAGTGTGAATAAGATTTTTCTAGCATTCTCAGGAAAACATCTTGTGGCCCGGTGAGCGCGACCATAGGTATGGCGCTTGGGATTGTTATAACGGTGCGATCCATTAGTGCAACCTTAATGGAACTTTCTCAAATTGGTCTTTGAACCCTTAACCAGGCGGCCAATGCAACGCTCTACCGCCTAATAAATGCAGGTGAGCATGGAAAACACTCTGACCAGCCTCGGCGCCGGTATTGAAAACCGTGCGATACCCAACTAGGCCCCGAGATTTGGCAATCTCCTCAGCCAACAAAAATAAGTCGGCGACCGTTGCGGGATTGTTATTAGCTAACTCTGCAACATTTGGGAAATGTTTTTTTGGGACAATCAAGACATGAGTTGGGGCTTGCGGAGAAATATCGTTAAAGGCAACAGATAATTCACTTTCTGCAACTATTTCAGCAGGAATTTCTAAGCTAACGATTTTGCAAAACAAGCAAGACATTTTTCCTCCTCACCACATCTTAAAGGCAGTCTGGATAGCGGCAAGCGCCGCAACGCCTGCATGTGCTGATCTAAATACTAGCTCTCCCAATTTAACTAATTTGCCACCGACGGATTCAAAAATTTCGATTTCGCTCTCTGAAATTCCTCCCTCTGGGCCAATAACAACCGCAATGTTTTTATAGGCGCTCACTTCTAAACTTGAAATAAAAGCAGTGAATGAAATATTTGCCGACTCATGAAAAACTAAAATTAAATCAAAATCACGGCATCGCTCTTTCAGTTCATTAGTAGATCTTAAATCTATGACTTCTGGGATTCGAAATCTGCGCGCTTGCTTGCTGGCTTCACGAACTTGCGTTTGCCATTTCTGCAGCCCCGATGCTTTATCGCTCCACTTTGCTATCGATTTACTCGCTGACCACGGAATTATTTGATCCACGCCAGCCTCAGTTAATAATTCCAAGGTTTCTTTTACGCGATCGCTCTTTGGCAACGCTTGAATGCAAGTAAGTTTTATAGCGGCAGGTCCGATTGCACCAGATTTAGTAATCTCGCATGAAATTGATTTTTTACTACGTTCTATAACTACCGCTTCAGCCCAATTCCCGCGACCATCTGAAATTAAGATTTCTTCGCCTACTTCAATTCTAAGGACGGTGGCAGCGTGGTGACCTTCATCGCCATCGATAATTGCAATGCCACTATTAGGGATTTCTTCAATAATAAAAAGAGTACGCACTTTATTTTCTATTTCGAAATGCTTCGTGAAATTTACCGAAAAATCCAGTTTCGTGCCGTTGCTTAACTTCGCCGCTATTTGCTTTATCACCACGGGCCTCTGCAAATTGGTGGAGTAGATCTTCTTCTTTCTTAGAAAGTTTGTTTGGAATCAGAACATCAATATGGGCAAATAAATCGCCACGACCAGAACCGCGTAATTTTGTAATACCTTTTCCACGAATCGGCAAAACGCTGCCGCTCTGAGTTCCGGGTTTAATTTCAATTTCAATCTCGCCATCTAAAGTTTCAATTTTAACTTTACTTCCAAGTGCTGCACCGGTCATTGGTACTGAAACTGAAACATGTAAATCATTTCCTTCGCGCACCAAAAAATCATGATCTGCGACATCAATTTCAACATACAAATCCCCAGCTGGGCCACCGCCTGGGCCGACTTCACCTTGGCCCGACATTTGAATTCGGTTTCCGCTCTCAACGCCAGCCGGTATTTTTATATCCAAACTTCGCTTAGACCTAACTCGCCCATCGCCAGCGCATTCGCCGCAAGGTGTTGGAATCGTTGAGCCAAATCCTTGGCATGCAGCACATGGTCTGCTTGTTAAAACTTGGCCTATAAAAGATCTTGTAACTTGCTGAGTTTCGCCTTTGCCCCGACAAATTTCGCAAGTTTTTGGATTACTGCCATTGGCGCAACCACTTCCGGAACATTGCGTGCAGAGAATTGCAGTTTCGACATTTAATTCTCTGTCAGTACCAAAACATGCTTCGGCTAACTCAATATCAACTCGAATTAGCGCATCTTGGCCATGGCGCATTCTCGGCCTTGGACCACGCGAATTTCCACCGCCACCAAAGAAGGCATCCATAATGTCGCCAAAACCGAAATTGGCATTACCAAATCCGTTAAATCCTTGGCCGCCTTGATCGTAATTTTGTCGTTTATTCGGATCACTCAAAACTTCATACGCGGCAGTTATCTCTTTAAATCGATCTTGCACTGCAGGATCTGGGTTCACATCTGGATGCAATTCGCGCGCTAATTTTCGATAAGACTTCTTTATTTCATCAGCGCTTGCATCTCGACTTACGCCGAGGGTTTCGTAAAGGTCAGCCATAAGTTACTTATTATCCCCTAAGAATTTTCCAACATATCTTGCAACAGCAGTAACGGCCGACATAGAACTCGCATAATCCATGCGAGTTGGTCCAATGATACCTAGAGCGCCAGCAGGGCTGCCATCTTGCCCGTAACTCATAGAGACAAGGCTTGTGGTTTGCAAATTCTTTTCCGACTGTTCATCTCCAATTCGTACACGCATTGAATCGCCTACATCACTAAGCAATCGCAGAAGCACAACTTGTTCTTCGAGCGCTTCCAAAATTGGATGGATATCGGAGGCTTGTTCATGGCTAGAGCGCGCTAAATTTGCGGTACCAGCTAACGCCACTTTCGCTTTAGAGTCTGCGTGAGATGGATATTGCACAACCGCAACTTGTTTAGTTATCTGCGCAAGCAACCGCACAGTTCGAGCCATCACATCATCTAAATCTCCAGCGCCTTCTAAGAAAGTTTCGATTGCGCGTCGCTCTGGCTCTGAGAAAGGTTTTATGGTGGCTAATTTATCTACGAAAATTCGATATCCGAGATTAGTTGGAATTCGACCTGCGCTGGTGTGAGGTTGTGTAATCAACCCAGCCTCTTCCAAGACTGCCATTTCATTACGAATTGTTGCTGGCGAAATCCCAAGATCATGGCGTTGTGCAATTGATTTAGAACCAACTGGCTCTTCGGTGGCGACATACTCTTCAACGATTGCACGCAATATCTCTAATTGGCGCGATTCCATATTTGGAACCTTCGTATTTGATGTGCTCATGGTGGAAAAGGTACTACACCATTAATTCGCGGACGATTCGGTCGGCAATTAAGCGCCCCGATTGGGTTAACACAACCCGACCTTGCGACCAATGTGTGTGTGAAATATGGTCGCTTTCTAGATATTTTGCTGCACTTGCATTTTGTACTGACGTTAATGAATTTCGATCTATTCCATCAACTAACCTAATTTGCAACATAATTTTCTCATCATTGCGATTTTCTAAAGTCAAAGTTTCTCCCGCTAATTTTGGCGAAAGCCCGGAATCTATTCGCTCCTGATAAGCGCTTGGATGTTTCACATTCCACCAGCGTTCATTTCCTAAGAAAGAATGGGCTCCAGGCCCAACCCCCCACCAATTCGAACCATTCCAATAATTAATATTGTGGCGGCATTCACCACCTGGTTTAGCCCAATTACTTAATTCGTACCAATTAAATCCGGCACTGGCAAAAAGATCATCAGCTATCCGATACTTTTCCGCAGTTTCATCATCGGCTGGCATTACTATTTCGCCACGTTTAACTTGGTTGGAAAGTTTTGTACCAGCTTCAACAATTAGCGCATACGCACTTATGTGATCAATCGCCATTGACAGTGCGCTATTTACTGAAATTTCCCAATCCGCGATTGACTCACCTGGGGTACCGTAAATTAGATCCACACTAATGTGATCAAATCCCGTCTTCCTTGCAAGTTCAACAGATTTGTTAACACCTTCGGGTTTATGAGTTCGATCAAGGGTTGCTAATACATGTGGAACTGCGGATTGCATTCCAAAAGAAATTCGGTTGAAGCCACCTTCTCGTAATTTTGTAAGTAAATCTTCGGTAACCGTATCGGGATTAGCCTCTATCGTTATTTCGCAATCTTCACTTACTTCGAATTCGCTTTTGATTTTGGCAATAACTCGGTTTAAATCGTGGGCTTGCAGAAGCGTTGGGGTGCCGCCACCAAAAAATATAGTTGGCACAATCGCACCATGCACTTCACTTCTGGCTTGATCAATTTCTTTTAAAACTCGATCTATATACCCTTCAGATACTCCAGAAATATCCGCAGACAAATCACCACTACGCAATTCGCTAGGTGTGTATGTGTTGAAGTCACAGTACCCACAGCGCTTAACGCAATACGGGATGTGAATATAGAACGAGAGCCGCTGGCTCACAGTTATTTCTTTGCTCCAGCGCTCTTTGCCTTATCGGCATCAGCGTTTGTAGAGAGCGCTGCAATGAATGCCTCTTGTGGAACTTCAACTCGTCCCACCATCTTCATTCTCTTCTTACCTTCTTTTTGCTTCTCTAAAAGTTTTCGTTTTCGCGAAATATCGCCACCATAACATTTTGCGAGCACATCTTTTCGAATTGCTCGGATAGTTTCACGTGCAATCACTTTGGCACCAATAGCTGCTTGAATCGGAACTTCGAATTGCTGTCTTGGTATTAATTCGCGAAGTTTTGTAGTCATCATTACCCCGTATGTATAAGCTTTTTCGCGATGCACGATCGTACTAAATGCATCTACTGGATCGCCTTGTAACAAGATATCTACTTTAACTAAATCGCCCTCAGCTTCACCGATAGGTTCGTAATCTAAGGATGCATACCCCTTAGTGCGGGATTTCAAATTATCAAAGAAATCAAAGACAATTTCAGCAAGTGGGATTGTGTAACGAATTTCAACGCGATCCTCAGATAAATAATCCATGCCTAATAACGTGCCACGACGTTGTTGGCATAACTCCATTATTGTTCCAATGAACTCTGCTGGCGCTAAAACAGTAGCTCGCACGATTGGTTCTTGTACCATCGCAATTTTTCCATCTGGATATTCGCTTGGATTGGTAACTATTAATTCTTTTCCAGTATCTAAAGTAACTCGGTAAACCACGTTCGGTGCTGTTGATATTAAAGTTAAATTGAACTCTCGTTCTAATCGTTCGCGAACGATCTCCATATGTAGTAGCCCCAAGAAACCACAGCGGAAACCAAAACCGAGGGCTGCGGAAGTTTCTGGTTCGTAAACTAAAGCTGCGTCATTAAGTTGTAACTTATCGAGCGCTTCACGAAGCATTGGATATTCATCGCCATCGAGTGGATAAAGCCCGGAGAAAACCATTGGTTTCGGATCGCTATAGCCGGCGAGTGCTTCTGTTGCTGGATTGTTATGGGTTGTGACGGTATCCCCAACACGAGATTGTCGAACATCTTTCACGCCAGTAATCAAGTAACCTACTTCGCCAACTCCAAGACCTTTACTTGCCATTGGTTCTGGCGAGATTACGCCTACTTCCAACATCTCATGTCTTACCCCAGTTGAGAACATTTGAATTTGATCGCGGGGTGAAAGTTTCCCGTCAAAAACTCGCACGTAAGTAACTACACCGCGATATGTGTCAT
>Ga0194060_10000076_pt1 | contig 66791 bp, 62 predicted proteins | sample SepL225m_MetaG_FD_163427 | JGI IMG/M metagenome (GOLD analysis project Ga0194060, IMG submission 163427) | Anoxic zone freshwater microbial communities from boreal shield lake in IISD Experimental Lakes Area, Ontario, Canada - Sep2016-L222-5m | ecosystem: Environmental > Aquatic > Freshwater >... | reverse complement strand
ACGATATCCTTTTCAAAAATGGAAATTTTATCTAATATATCTAATGCGCTATTAAATAATATTGGCTTCATGGCCATTTTATTTATTTTATACGAAAGTTCAAAATGTATTTTCCGTTTATCACCTGCTCGACTATTTATTTTTGCAAGTGCAATGCAGTTGGTTAGCTTAGTTCAATTTATTGTAACAATTTTAGACCCTTCCTATTTATCTTTTTTTAATTTAAACAAAGCATTAACATCAATACTACCAAATCTAAATGATTACAATATAGTCGCATGGCTTCCCGTTATTGGTATGATATATTTGGTGGGGTTAAGTTACTTTATCATTAAATCTATTTTTCAATTAATACAGATTGATCAATTAAAAAAATCGGCACAATATGAATTGTCAGAGTTTTTTATAAAAAAAATACCAGTAGAATTAACACAATCAAAAAAAATCGTAAAAATTGGTATAACTGACAGGATTAATACACCTATCACTTTTGGTTGGTTGGATCCTATTATATTGTTGCCCTTATCTATCTGTAATCAACTTACACCTAAAGAAATTGAAACAATTTTAATTCATGAAATGGCACATATATTACGAAACGATTATATTATTAATTTGTTTTTAAATATAGTGCAGGTTGTCTTATTCTTTAATCCGATCGCATTGTTAATGAATAAGGAAATAAGTTTACAAAGAGAGATGGCATGTGATGTGTATGTAGTTAAATCCTCCGAGCAAAAGCTTAATTACATGAATGCGTTGGTGAAATTAGCCCAACAACTACAAACAAAGGCCTCACCTACTTTGAGTATGGGTATATTCACAAATAACGGAGAGTTGCTTAAGCGAATTCAATTTTTTAATCAAGTTAATATTAATTCAACTCCAACTACATTAATCAAATTAGGGATTGGACTATTATTATCTAGCTTATTATTAATAAGGATTCCCCAAAGTCAAATTATTATAAATCCTCTTATATCATATCATAAAAGCAACCAAAATAATAAAATCAGCGATGAATTGAGTAGTCGAAAAGTTAAAATAAATAAATCTAATCATACTAAAAAAATAGAAGTTAAGAAGCACCATCATGAATTACAAAATGAATCCTATGCTAGTTTAGTAAATCAAACCATGCAATGGTTAAAAAGACACGAACTCAATGGGAAATTAACTTCATATAATGATCAAAATGAAAATGATACTTATTCTATTGCAGATAGATTGATGATACGTGCAATTATATCCAATTATCAATTGAAAAGAGATTTATTAAATAAAAAATTAGCGAATACTTCTAACGTTAAGGAAGCAATAGATTTATTATTGAATAGTGAAGAATTAGATCAAATTAAGCAATTCGAAAAATGGACGAAGGAATTTTTAATAGCACATCCTACAACAATGGATGTAAAGGTGGATTCACTAATAGTTTATTAGTCTCCTTACCCCCACAACAAAACAACATATCTAAAATTGATACATTAGGGATAAAGCCTACTTTGTCTGAAAATACTTGTTGATAGGATGGTAATCCTTGATGTTGATTGTAATTTTTAGGCAAGTTCGTATCAAAATATTTTATTGGAATCCCAATATCTATTGGTGTAGGAAGAATGACCCATTTGGCTTTTAATTGAGATTGCAACCAAACATGGCAGTCAAGTAAAAAATCAACTAGCTTCTCTTTAGGGTGTAAATATATGTCACTGATACCTTGTTCATAATATTCAAAAAAAGGAGAACGTTTATAATTAGTTTTTAATGCTTTTAGGTGTTGTTCATTCCATGTCGCATTTGAAGCAATTAATATATCTTTTATAGGTGTTTTTTGAGTTCGGCCACCAATAATGGGTATACTTAAATGCAATGGCCCTTGTGAACTAGTTATGACCATTCTATTTTTAAAACTCATTTTTGTAAATGGTGCTTCAAGATCAAAATAAACTTGATCCTGTTCAAATAACGTTTTAACAAAACTGATGGATCCAAAATATTGTATATCTGTATTTAACATTCTTGAATCAATTTAAACCTTTTACGAACTACTTTGTAAATAAATTTCTATAATCAACAAATATCTAATAATTTTATTCAAATGTAAACAATGATTTTACGACCCTTTTGCCTTTTAATTTGTTTGTCACTATTATTTTCATGTGCTACACCTAAACCTTTTATTTTTAAAGGGGTTAAATCCATTAAAATTGAAAAAGCAAGCTTTGGTTCAAATCTACTTAAAGCCGATTTTTCCTATGAGAATCCTAATTCTTTTGCATTGACTTTAAATAAATTAAATTGTGCGATTTATATTAATGATGACTTATTTACACATTATAACCTAGATACCGTTTTTAATATTCCAGCTAACGCCACATTTGATCTTCCGGCAAAAATGGAAGTAGATTTATCTAGTATATTAAAAAATAGTATTGATCTAATTTTTAATAAACCCATGAAAATTAGCGTGAAGGGAACTTCCACTTTATCTAAAGGCATGTTTACAAAAACAATACCCATTGAATTTGAAACCACTCAAAAGTTAAATTTGAGATCTGTTTTATCTGGGGGTAACTAAAAGGTTATTATTTCCCCCAAGTTGATGGGCTATTGCGCCATTGCATTAATAATTCTTGGGTAGTAGGTTCGATATCTCCTTTTTCAACTGCCAATTCAATTAAACTTGAATAATTGGTTAATGAAATATAAGGAACATCTGCTTTTTTAAATGCTTCATCTGCAATATCGAATCCATAGTTAAATATAGATACCATACCCACCACATTTAAGCCTGCGGCCCGCAATACATCAACTACTTGTAAACTACTTTTACCAGTAGAAATTAAATCCTCGATCACTAAAATTTTATTAGAGCTTTGATAAGCACCTTCAATTTGATTTGCCAGGCCGTGTTCTTTTGGTTTAGGTCTTACATAAATGTAAGGTAGCTTTAATTGATCTGCTGCCATTGCGCCCCATGGTATACCCGCTGTGGCAACTCCAGCCAACATATCTGCTCCATCAAATTTCTCAAATATAACATTGCACATTTCACTTTTTATAAAATCGCGTACATAAGGGAAGGATAAAACCTTTCTGTTATCACAATAAATAGGACTTTTCCATCCACTCGCCCAAGTAAATGGCTCATTTGGGCTTAATTTTACAGCTCCTACTTGAAGTAGTTTTTCGGCTACGGCTTTTTGATTTGTCATAATGTTTAAATTCGTTGGGCGAAATTAAAGTCAAATTGCTACATTCACTTCAAGATTTACAAAATACTTTACACATTTTTTATGCCAAATCAAATAATTGCTGCAGGTGGGTTAGTCACTAATCCCAATGGACAAATATTGTGGATTTTTAGAAGGGGCTTTTGGGATTTGCCAAAAGGAAAATTGGACGAAGGGGAAACCATTCAAACTTGCGCCATTAGAGAGGTACAGGAAGAAACGGGTATTAGGAATATTCAACTTCATGAGTTATTAAAATTTACAAATCACCGTTATTTTGATAACTATTCAAATGAAGAAGTAACGAAAAGAACATATTGGTTTCATATGACAATTGATGAACATCAAATTGGTGTTCCTCAAATCACCGAAGACATAGAAAAAATTGAATGGCATTCACTAGCCACAGCAAAACATTGCTTACAACAAACCTTCCCTACTATCTTAGAAGTAATCGAAGCGTATAGAATAAAAATTAATGAATTGTAAAACTAATTTATAGATTTGATACAATCTATTTATTCAAAGTTTGTATCACGGCTTCAGGCAAAAATGGTGAAGCATCACCCCCATTTCTGATAATGTCTCTTACAATGGTCGAAGCTACTGATGTATACTTAGGTTCTCCTGTTAAAAATATAGTTTCAATATTGCGATCCATGGTTCTGTTGGCATCTGCAATTGTTTTTTCATATTCGAAGTCACTCACATATCGAATACCTCTTAATATAAAATGAGCCCCAATAGCTTGACAAAATTTAACTGTTAATCCATCATAAATGGCCACTTCTACTTTGGGTTGATTTTTATATATTTCATCAAACCAAATTTTTCGTTGATCTGCACTAAACATTGGATTCTTGGATGCATTAATACCAATACCCACCACCACTTTATCAAATAAAGGAAGTGATCGATCGATAATGTCTATATGACCTAATGTAACTGGATCAAATGTGCCCGGGAATAAACAAATTCTTTGCATGGCTTAAAAATAGGAAAATTGGTAATAACAAAGTCAATTAGGCCGGATTTGTTCTTCCAGTCAAAAGATATAAACAAGCCATTCTTACTGCAACCCCATTTTCAACTTGGTCTAAAATAATGGAATGTGCACTATCTGCCACATCGCTATCAATTTCAACCCCTCGGTTGATAGGCCCAGGATGCATAATGACAATATCCTTAGAAAGCTTCTCAAGTCTTTGTTTTGTGATACCATAAGCTAGGCTATATTCTCTTAAAGAGGAGAATAAAGGCTGATTTTGGCGCTCTAATTGAATTCTAAGCACATTGGCTACATCACACCAAGCCAAGGCTTTGTCGATATTATATTCAACTTTGATATCCATGGCTTGTTGCAAATATGTAGGAATTAAGGTAGGTGGCCCCGAAACCATCACTTCAGCCCCCATTTTTTTGAGTAAATAGATATTGCTCAGTGCAACCCTGCTATGCATAATATCGCCGATAATGGCCACTTTTACTCCAGCTAATTGACCTAATTTTTCCTGCATCGAGAATGCGTCTAATAATGCCTGTGTGGGATGTTCGTTGATGCCATCACCCGCATTAATAATGGCTGCATCAATATGCTTTGCGAGATAATGGGGCGCACCAGAAGCACTATGCCTCATGACGACCATATCTACTTTCATACTAAGTATATTATTGACGGTATCTAGTAAGGTTTCTCCTTTAGCTGCTGAAGAATTGGATACTGTAAAATTTACTACATCTGCAGACAATCGTTTTTCGGCCAACTCAAAGGAAATGCGAGTTCTAGTTGAATTTTCATAAAACAAATTCACAATAGTAACATCTCTTAATGTGGGAACCTTTTTAACGGGTCTTTGTAAAACTTCCTTGAATTGCGAAGCAGTAGATAAAATTAATTGGATATCCTCTTGTTTGAGGTCCTTGATACCAAGAAGATGTTTGGTAGTTAGTGCCATTAAAAAACAAAATTAGTATATTTTTTTCATCCCACCATAACTAATCATATCAATAGAAAGAAAATTTGTAATTAAGTCCTATCCTATTCACAATAAACGAGTTATAAATAGTATCTAAAGTGGCTATTTTTAGTCCACTAATAATATTACATCGTCAACACCATCATTTTCTTTCCATCTTACTTTGACTTTATATGGGGAATCGTCTATCATTTCCTTTCCTGTGAAATCAGGTTGAATAGGTAATTCCCTGCTGGCTTTTCGGTCTACCAATACACATAATGTCACTTTTGATGGACGGCCAAAAGCCAATAAAGCATCTAAAGCAGCTCTGATGGTACGGCCAGTAAATAATACATCATCTATTAAAATAACAGTTTTTCCTTCAATACTAAATGGCAGGTCGGTTTGAGTGGCAAGATGTAATTCCCTACGAATATCATCTCTATAAAAAGTGATATCTAATTTTCCATACACCACTTGTTCTGCAGGTAATTCTTGGTGTAAGGCAGCTACGATACGATCACTTAAAAAAATACCTCTAGGTTGTAACCCAACAATAACTGCATTGGTTAAACCTGGATAAGTTTCAAGAATTTGATGTGCTAACCTTTTTATAATACTAGGTAGCTGTTGCTCGCTGATCAGAGTCATTCCGTAAAATTTTAATAAAATTACACCCTTTTTGTCAATTTTTAAGGGGCTTAATGATTCCCTTTGTATTTTGCAGTCATGGTCGGGATTAATCAACTTTCATTGGTTCAATTTAGGAATTATATAAAAAAGGAATTCAACTTTACAAATCGTATTGTTGGCATCGTTGGACCTAATGGTATTGGCAAAACCAATGTATTAGATGCACTTTATTATTTATCCTTTACTAAAAGCTATTTTAGTCGCCCTGACGCTCAAAATGTGCATCATGCTTATCAAGGGTTAAGAATAGACGGGAAATATACCATCCATAAAAATGAAGTAACTATTACTTGTATTATTAGGGAAAATTTAAAAAAGGAATTTTATTTCGATGAAGAACTATATGCTAAGCATTCTCAACATATAGGAAAAATTCCATGTGTCATGATTGCTCCAGATGATGTGCAAATCATTACAGGTGCAAGTGAAGAACGCAGAAAATTAATGGATAGTTTGTTATGTCAAATTAATCCAACATATTTAAAATATTTAATTCAGTACAATAAAGTATTATTACAACGCAATAGTTTATTAAAGCAAGCCGCTGAAACAGATGAATTAGATGTCCTACTTTTAGAAACGATAAACGAGCAGCTAATTGAAAATGGAAAACCAATTCATTCCTATCGTACTGAGTTGATGGAAGAATGGTTGCCTAGGGTTTTAAACTTATACCAACATTTGGCAGGGCAAGAGGATAAAATCAATATTCAATATCAATCATTATTAACTGAGCAAGACTTTGATTCGCTTTTAAAACAATCTTTAGCTAAAGATAAAATACTGCACCGAACTAATGTGGGCATTCATAAAGACGATTTGGTTATCACTATTCAAGGACAACCTTTTAAACAAGAAGCTTCACAAGGACAACGAAAAAGTTTGTTGTTTGCATTAAGATTAGCCGAGTGGGAAATTCTAAAAAAATACAAAGGCTTCGCCCCTATTTTATTAATGGATGATATTTTTGAAAAATTAGATGAACAAAGAATGCTGCAGTTATTAGAATGGGTGAGCAAATCCTCTGACGGGCAGGTTTTTATTACTGATACACATAAGGATCGTTTGACACAATTACTTGGGAAGCATTTGAACAGTTATCAATTAATTGAAATTTAAATTCGTATCTTGTTGAACAATTATGGCAACTTTTAAAATAGGCGATGCTTTAAAGCAATTCGTACAAAATAGTAAATTAAAAAATGGAATTAGGGCTGCTCAAATTGAGGAAGTTTGGTCTGAAATTATGGGAGTAACCGTAGCAAAATACACGGATAAAATTTATATATTTAATCAGAAGCTTTTTATTGAAACAAGTATAGGTCCTTTAAAAAATGAGTTAGGATTTCAAAAAGTTCAAATCATTCAAAGAGTTAATGAGAAAATGGGTGAAAATGTTATTTCAGAAGTTATCATTAAATAGCACTATTTTTTGGTAGCTGTTTCCTCATTCATTACTTCGCGCATTAAATCATTCATAGTCAAAACACCCATAAATACCAAGTCGTCAAAAACGGGTAAATATCTAGTTTTGTATACATTCATTAAAACCATACAGCGTTTTAAATCTTCTTCATAACTTACAACAGGCAGATCATGGGTCATAATATCCTTTACAATGGCTAAATCTGACTTACGACCTTCTAGTTTAATTTTTTGAGCATAATCTCGCTCTGACATAATGCCTAAAAATTGCTCCTCTTGTTTCACGACAACATAACTTAAATTCTCCGTTTTCATGATTGTTAAAGCATCCAATACTTTGGTTTCAGGATCCACCACATTAAAATGCGGACCCTTTTTTTGTAAAATTTCTTTAATCTTTGACATAGATGAAAATTTAAATAGTGACTTCTTACAAGTTACCATTTAAATCAATGCCTTAAATCATTTATTTCTTAATATAATCTAGATAGCTGATTTTCTGCATGATAGCAGCTCCATTCATCACAAAAACAGTTGGCCATACTCTAGCTGCAGTTTTAATCATTGTGATGTCTCCAATAAGAATATTTTGTTTTGATAAATTCTGAATGGCTCCCGTTTTATCCGCAGTTACGATGTAAACTAATTTATACTTTGCTTTTAATTTGGCAAGCAATGTGTTCCATGGTATGGCATTATCAATTTGTCCTGCAAAAACCAACACATAAGGTATTTCGGTATTGAATAGAGATTGTGTTGTATCTGTTCCAGAAAGATTACTTAAAGTAAAATCGGAAATGTCGGCTTTTAATCCGTTCCCTTTACTTACCACAACCTCCTTACGTTCTTTATAAATATAGGTTGAATCAAAATTGTCTGGAAAATGATTGGCATCAAAAAAATATTTCTTACCCGCTTTTTCAAACTCCATCATAATAGTAACACTATCACTTACTGCACCCAAAGGAAGTTTCATTTTTTCACGAATATCATTGCCTTGTTTATAAGGTAAGCAATCAATAAATGGTAAATGATCAAGAACTTGTTTTTGTCCGTACCCAATTCCAATGGTAGATAACAATAATATTATGATGCCCAATGCTGGATGGATATTTGATTTTATTTTTTTTTGTGTGAATAATAATATGACAATGCAAATAAATAAAATGATGTCTTTAATAAATGAAGTTTTTGGAGTAAGTGGAATACAATCACCAAAACAGCCACAAGTTTTTATCTTTCCCGAAAATAATGCATACCCTGTTAAAAAAGTAAAGAAAACAATCAAGCTTAATAATAACCACAAAGTAGCTTTGTAAGGGAATTGTATCAATAAAGCAATACCTGCAACAATTTCAAGGGTATTCATGATTAATGATAAGGCTAAGGTATAATCACTTAAAAAAGACATGCCCCAAACATCAAAAAATTCCTGCATCTTATAACTAAGCCCTAATGGATCATTGGCTTTTATCAACCCAGAAAAAATAAAAAGGATACCTACACTATACCGAATTATTTTAATAAAAGTTTGCATAGGAATAAATTAATGTTTTCCTTCTCCAATTTGAATAAGTGCAAATGCTGAGTAATTTAATATATCTACAAAATTAGCATCTATCCCTTCGCTGATTAAAGTTTTACCATCATTGGTTAAAATTTGTCTGATACGCATTAATTTCATCAAAATTAAATCAGCATAACTTTCCTGACTCATATCTCTCCATGCTTCTCCATAATCATGATTTTTATCTAGCATGGTTGATTTAGCAAAATTTATATATTCTTGGTACATGGATTTTACTTCATCTACTGGCAACTCATCAACTTTAGGATCACCTAATTTTAATTGAATCAATCCAATCACGGAATAATTTATAATGCCCTTGAATTCCGATGCAATATCATCACCAATTTTTTGATTGCCAATATCTTGAATGGTTCTTATGCGGAGTGCTTTTATAAAAATTTGATCTACTACTGATATAATTCTTAAAACACGCCAAGCAGTACCATAATCTTTGGTTTTTTTGAAAAATATATCACTGCATGATGCAATGGCTTGATCAAATTGTGTAGAAGTTTGACTCATGAAAAATGACCTAATTACGATGTTAGTTAATATCTTTGAACACTTGCAAGATAATCAATAACCACTTTATAATAAAACTATGTTCATAAATGTCGCTCAAAATGTAGTTTGGGAAATATCCTCCCCTCAAATCATGGGGATTATCAACATAACCCAGGACTCTTTTTATGAAAAAAGCAGACAGATTAATTTAGATGGGTTTTTATTAAAAGCGACACAAATGATTCAGGAAGGTGCTGATATTATTGATATCGGTGCTCAAAGTACGCGACCAGGTGCTGAAATGATAGATATCGATACAGAACTTAACCAACTCCTACCCTATATCACAGCCTTTAAAAATGCATACCCAAATCAATTAATTTCGGTTGATACTTTTAACCCCATGGTAGCCGAGGAAGTGCTTAAAGCAGGCGCTCATATTATTAATGACATTAGTGGAGCTAATTTTGATCAAGACATTTTAAAAGTAATTTCCAAGTACCAAGCTGGTTATATAGGCATGCATATCAATGGTTCTTTTTCAACGATGCATGAAGTGCAACAAAGAAAGGATATCATCGATTCTATTCTTGAATATATTCAAGAAAAAAAGAAATTATTAGCCAGTTTTGGGATTAATAAATGGGTCATGGATCCTGGATTTGGTTTTGGTAAAACCATGCAGGAAAATTTTGATATTATTAAAAGACTCAAGGAATTAAAAGTTTTAGACCTTCCTATATTATTAGGCGTTTCCAGAAAGTCAAGTATTTATAAAACCTTAGGCATCAAAGCTGATGAAGCCTTAAATGGAACAACTGTTTTACATACTTTGGGCTTATTAAATGGGGCATCCATATTAAGAGTACATGATGTGAAAGAGGCCAAAGAAATAGTTCGTCTACTACCCTATATACAATAAAAAAACTCCCTCCAAAAGGAAGAAGTTTTTTTAAAATTTAAACTTATATAAAAGTTTATAATACTATTTTTTAGCAGGCACCGGTGGTGGTGGTGGTGTTAATGATTTAGAAGTTACATCGGCAATTACAATATCAAAAGCCAAATTCTCATAAGCTTTGATTTGACCATTTGGTTGAGGGCCATAAGCCAACATAGCTGGAACATAAATGCTACCTTTTCCACCTTTACCAAAATATTGTAAACCAATTTCCCATCCTTGAATTACTGAATGCGTACCCATTTTAACATCGTATGGTTTTGCAGTAGAATCATTTGGTTTTATATTGGTGTCAAAAGTTTCACCTTTAAAATTATAGCCTTTGTAATAAACACTAGCTACTTTATTTGTATCAATTTTGCTTAGTGCACTTCCTGGATCTTTTACAACTACAAATACGCCTTCTGGAGACTGTACTGCAGTAATTTTATTCTTATCTAAGTATGCTTTAATTGCATTTACTTCTCTATTTTTTTCTGCAGCAGTTTCTTTTTTATAGTCTTCATCCACTTTAGCTACATCAGTAAATACATCTAAAATTTCAGCTTTACCTAAAATCACATCTTTGGCTTTAAATATTTCATTTACTTGTACTGCACCCATTTTAACTAATGTATCAATGCTTAATGTAAATTCAATCTTATCTCCTTTTTTACATTTAGTGATAATTTCTGTAAAAGTATATTTACCTAATCTTGTAGTATCAATAGGGAAATAAACAGGAATCACACCATAAGTTGAACTTAAAATAGTGTCTTTAGTTTTTAACTTGTATTCGATGTTCAATTTTACAAATTGACCTTGAACTAAGGGCTTTGCATTTCCACTACCATGTGTGATTTTGTAAAGCATTCCAGAAGGGGCTTTTTCATATTGATTACAACTTGCAAACAATACAATAGCAGCTACTAACTTTAAAGTTGATTTTATCATTTTTAATTTAATTGTGTTAATTGTGATTTATAGTTTTCTATTATGGTTTTAAAATCGTTTAAAGTTTCATCGACCGTTTTTGAAGATCTACCGCCAGCGGCATTGGCATGTCCACCTCCTTCAAAATGAGATCGTGCAAATATATTAACATCAAAGTTACCTTTGCTTCTAAAACTCCATTTTCTTTCTTCTTCTCGATCAATAACAATGGCAGCAAATTTAATACCTTGTATGGATAATAAATAATTAACCAATCCTTCGGTATCCCCTGTTTTTAATTCATACTTATATATATCTGTTTTAGGGATGGCCATAACCGCAGTTTTAAATTCGGGTAATACGGTCATTCGGTTTAAAAAGGCATTCCCCATAAATTTGAGGCGACCTTCACTCGAATTATCGTAAATATGCTCATGTATTTTAGCATGTTGTAGACCTAATTCTTTCAAATGGGCTATAATTTTATGAACAGACGCGGTGGTTGATGGAAATCTAAAGGAACCAGTATCTGTCATTAAACCAGTATATAAACAAGTGGCGATATCTATGTTTATTAAATTGCTATGACCTGATTGAACAATAAAATCATAGATCATTTCGCAGGTGGAACTCATTTTTACATCACTAATTCCATATCCAAATGATGGAGTATCAGGTTGTTGATGATGGTCAATTAATATTTTTATGGCCTTCGCATCTTTAATAACGGGTTCCAAATTTTTAGTACGATGTAGAATATTAAAATCCAAACAAAAAATATAGTCTGCATCCTGTACAATCTGTGTTGCTTCCTTTCTATTAGATTCAAAATCAATTACTTGTGTAGTTCCAGGCATCCAATCTAAAAAATCAGCCCAATTGGTTGGTGAAACGACGGTTACCTTATGTCCTAATTGAATTAAAAAGTGATATAAAGCAAGAGATGAACCCATCGCATCTCCATCTGGCTTTTGATGTGCCGTTATTACCGCTTTAAATGGTTGATTTAGAATTGGGTAAAATTGTTCAATAGATTGCATAAGTGGACAAATTTAACATAAATCAGATGTTTTTCAGTAAATTTGCGCCTTCAATTAGAAACTTTAAATAAATATTATATGAATAACAGCACTTTTACCATGATTAAGCCTGATGCAACCTCAAAAGGCTATACTGGAGCTATATTAGATCAAATTATAAAAGCCGGTTTTACCATTAAGGCTATGAAATGGACGAAATTAACCACTGAACAAGCTGGTCAATTTTATGAAGTACATAAAGAGCGCCCTTTTTATGGCGAATTAGTTGCTTTTATGAGCAGTGGAACAATTGTTGCTGCTATTTTGGAAAAAGACAACGCAGTGGCTGATTTTAGAACTTTAATTGGAGCTACTAATCCAGCTCAAGCTGCCGAAGGTACTATAAGAAAGAATTTTGCTGCTTCCATTGGAGAAAACGCTGTTCATGGAAGTGATAGTGATGAAAATGCACAAATAGAAGGCAATTTCTTCTTTTCTAAATTAGAAAGATTTTAGTCCAAACTATTTTTTGGCACCCCTAGTTTTAGGTTTGCCATACTTTTTCTGCATGATCTCTTTATGATTTTTCCGCTTATTGACTTTACTGTTTTTAGCGGATTTTTCATGAAAGGCAGGCCCTACTTCCTCTTTTTTAGGAAGTTTAATTTGTATGATCTTCATCCGAATTTTGGGCTTTTCGTCTTCGGTTAAAATACTAGATATTTCAAGTGTTTCAGGTAAATCTAGTAACGGTATTTCCTGTTTCATCAATGTTTCAATTGCTTTTTGAAAAGGCTTTTCTTTTTCCGTAATAAAAGTGATGGCAATACCTTTTTTATCTGCACGACCCGTACGACCTATACGGTGTATATAGTTTTCGGGCACTTCTGGAGTATCAAAATTGATAACATGGGTTACTTCAGCCACATCAATACCTCTAGCCATGACATCAGTTGCAATAATATATTTAAACACACCTGCTTTAAATTGCTTTACTGTATTGAACCTGTAATTTTGTTCTTTATTTGAATGTATCACACCTACAATCTCAGGAAATGAAATGGAAAGTTGTTCAAATAATTGATCTGCTAAACTTTTAGTGGCAGCAAAAATTAATACTTTAGTCATGGACTCATTTGTCGACAACAATAAATTTAATAAATTGACTTTGGTATTAAAATTGGGAACATCGTATGCTGTTTGAATTATGTTATCCAATGGAGTGCCCGTTGGGGCTGCCTCTACTCTCACTGGCGCATCAAAATAATCATGCATTAATTTTTCAACATCATCTGTAATTGTTGCTGAAAAAAGTAAGTTTTGTCTTTTCTTAGGCAATAGCTCTAAGATATTAGTGATTTGTTTTCTAAATCCTAGATTCAACATTTCATCCATTTCATCAATCACTAATTTCTTAATCATCTTTGTTTTAAAAGCACCATTCATGATTAAATCAAATAACCTGCCAGGTGTTGCAACCAATACATCTACTCCCTTTTCAACTTCTATTTGTTGTGTATTGATATTCACGCCTCCAAAAACACCTACTGTCACCACGCTCATATAGGTGGTTAATTTTTTAACTGCTTCCACTACCTGCACTACTAATTCACGAGTGGGTACTATTACTAAAATTTGAGGGTCTTTATTTTTATCGTATTTCCATTGCCTTAAACAGGGCAATAAGTAACCAAATGTTTTACCAGTACCTGTTTGAGCAATACCACATACATCTGCACCGGACATGACAATTGGAAAAACGCGATGTTGTATCGTAGTGGGTGTAGAATAGCCTAAATCTTCTAAGGATCTTAATAAGGGCGTATTTAGGTTTAAATCTTGAAATGTCATGATACTATAAATGTGCGGCGAAGGTAGTTTATTAAATGCGCTAAAAACAGTAAAAATTAAATTATTTGACACTTGGTATTTTATAATCTATTGCAAACCAATGTATTAATCAAGTAAGTTTATATAATTTCGCTATGGTGAAAACTAAATTAATAGTAAAAAAATGAAGGAACACTGTTTAAAAAAAATTATATTTAATCATTCGTTCAACATCATTTCATTAAAATTATCCAAATGAATCAGAGATCTTATGTAAAACACCTTCGTTTTAGTTTATTTAAAATGACTGCCATTGTCATAATATTATTGCAAAGTATAGTTGCAATTAGTCAAAATGACGATAACATTAATAGTAGAGACATCTTATATCTTACTTCGGGTGGGAAACTACTCCCTTTGCAAGCTATTATGGATATCAGGCATTACACCATTAATTTAGAAGTGGATTTAGTTAAACAATCTATCAGTGGTTCTACCGAAGTGAGTATTAATTTTTCTAAAAAAACGGATACCATTTTACTTGACTTGATACACTTATATGCAGTTACTAAAGTTAAAGTGAATAATAAAGTAGTACCTTATTATCAACACGATGATAAAATATTTATCACTTCACCTACTGGTTTTGAAATAGGAAATCAAAAAGTTTGGATTGAATACAATGGTATACCACCCGTTGCAATAAGACCACCATGGGATGGTGGATTTACGTGGAAAAAAGACAGTAGTCGAAATGATTGGGTATCAATTAATATTCAGGGTGAAGGGGGGAAAATGTATTTTCCTTGTAAAGATCATCCAAGTGATGAACCTAATGAGGGAGTTGATTTAAATATTACCATACCCTCTTCATTGGTTGTTGCTGGACCTGGATTATTAATGGGTGTCACTACTAAGAAAAATAAATCTACTTATCATTGGAAAACAAATTACACCATTAGTAATTACTGTATCTTATTTGATATTGGAAAATACAAAGTATATAAAGATGAATTCACAACCATTCTTGGAAACAAGGTTCCTATTGAATACTATGTACTAGAAGTAGATACTAGCCATGCTAAAAAAGTTATTGAAACTAAAAAAAGAGACACCAAAATTTTAGAAAAGTATTTTGGAGAATACCCTTGGGCTAAGGAAAAAATTGGCATAGCTGAAGTGCCTAATTCAGGTATGGAACATCAAACCATGATAACTTTTGATAATAAATTTTCTTATAAAACAATTAACGGACAAGAATATTCAGCAAACCTATTTCATGAATATGCTCACGAATGGTGGGCAAACAAAGTAACTAATAAGGATTGGGGACATATGTGGATTCAGGAAGGTATTGCTACTTATGCTGAAGCCCTTGCTATGTATGAATTAGGTGGTGAAGCTGCTTATAATGAAATCATTGCTGGCCATCGCCGCGTTCGTAATAAAAAACCAGTAGTACCTGGTGATGTTGCGACCGAAGAAGAAGTATATTCTGGTGGAGACATTTATGGAAAAGGATCTTTTTTCATGCATACATTAAGATTTGTTATAGGAGATGATATCTTTTTCCCAACCTTAAAGAAACTTTCTACCGATCCGCAAACCACTTATGATAATTTTGTTACAACAATGGATGTTGAAAAATTATTTAGCACAGCGTCTAGCAAAAATTTAAAACCTTTCTTTGATTTTTATTTAAGAACGACCGATGTCTTAGATATTACTATTAAGGAAATAGGTTATCAAAAATTTCAAATCAAAGTCAACAATTCATTTATGACTTTACCATTTGAAGTGACAGCCAATGGTCAAACCACTCGTATGAATATTTCAAATGAAGCAATTATTATTAATAGTGCATTACCGCCTCAGGTGGATGCAAAAGGATATTATTTGAAAAAAGTAACAATACTATAATGAGAAAACTAATTACAGCAGCTCTATTTTTTGTTTGTCCATTTATATCTAAAGCGGACAACTACCCTATCAATAAAAATATTGATGTAAAACATTATTCCTTCCAGCTTAGCTTATCGGATGATAATAATGAAATTAAAGGAATTACGAATGTCACCCTTACTTTTAAACAAGCAGGTGCTCAAAGTTTCCGTTTAGATTTCATTAATAAAACAACAGCTAGAAAGGACAAAGGAATGACCATTGATGCCATTACTTTAGGAAATGAAAATGTGTCTTATACACATCAAAATGATGAAGTTATTATCACTACACCTAAAGCTGTCGCTGCCAATGAAACTTTAACTTTTACTATTCAATACCATGGAATTCCATTTGATGGGTTAAGAATTGGTGCCACTAAATTAGGAGATCGTAGTTTTTTTAATGAAAACTGGCCGAATAGAGGCAGACATTGGTTGCCCATCATCGATCATCCACACGATAAAGCCACATCTGAATTTATTGTCACTGCTCCTTCTCATTACAAAGTGGTTTCAAATGGCTTACTATTAGAAGAATCAGATCTTGGAAATAATAAAAGATTGACGCATTGGAAACAATCAGTACCGGTCTCATCTTGGTTATTTGTGTTAGGCGTAGCTGATTTTGCAGTTAAATATGTAGACGACTTCAGAGGAAAATCTATTCAAACCTGGGTGTATTCAAAAAATAGAGAAGCGGGGTTTTATGATTTTGATGAGCCTACTAAAAAAGTGTTGGAATTTTATTCTAGTTATGTTGGCCCCTATGCTTATGAAAAATTAGCCAATATTCAAACCCCAAGTGTAAATGGTGGAATGGAAACTTCATCTGCTATTTTTTATGGTGAAGATTTAGTAAATGGTAAAAGAGATGAACGAACTAGAAATGTGGTGATCCATGAGATTGCCCATCAATGGTTTGGAAACGCAGTTACAGAAACAAGTTGGGATGACGCTTGGCTGAGTGAGGGTTTTGCCACTTTTTTTACATTAAGATTTATTGAGAATGCATATGGGATAGAAGAGTACAATAAAGGAATTATCAAAGCAAGAAAAGCAGTCTTGGACATGTCGGTTAAAATGCCTGATTTTAGTATTGTAAGTCCTAGAACTGCCGAAAAAGAACAAGTAACAAGCGGACTCACTTATCAAAAAGGGGCCTGGATTTTACATATGCTTAGAAATTTAATAGGAGAAACTAATTTCCACAAAGGCATTCAATCTTATTATTCACAATTTTATAATGCCAATGCCACTACCGATGATTTTAGATTGGCAATGGAAAAAGCTTCCGGATTAGATTTAAAATTATTTTTTAAGCAATGGTTATACCAACCCATCAATCCAAAAATTAATGCACAATGGGAATACGATGCAGCCAATAAAAAAATAACCATACAATTAGAACAAATACAGGTTGGAGATATGATATTTAATGTTCCCATTGAAATAGGTTATTATAAAAAAGGAAGTACCCAACCTAAGCTGTTAAAAATGAATCTTTCTAAAAAACAACAAACCCAAAGTTTTATAGTGAACGAAGCTCCTGAAAAAATGGAATTTGATCCTAGAAATGTGTTGCTTAGTAATACCACTTTTACAAAAAAATAGGTTGTTACCATTTTTATTATGCTTAAAAAAATAGTTGCAATTTTATATTTTGCTTTAAGTATTACATGCTTAAGTGCACAAACAATAAAACAACCTAATATTATTTTATTCCTAGTAGATGATATGGGATGGATGGACAGTGCTGTACCATTTGGTGATAGCCTTAACGCACTCAATAAACTATTCACCACACCCAACATGGAATTATTGGCACATGAGGGAGTTAAATTCACGAATGCATATGCTACCCCTGTTTGTACACCGACTCGTACTAGTATTTTAACTGGAATGAATGCGACAAGGCATGGTGTGACCAATTGGACTTCACCCGTTAAAAATAATTCTACCGATGCCAAGGATGATCAATTTAGTGGTGCGAATTGGAATATCAATGGAGTGAATATAGATTCAATCACCACTTATCCTCAGCTTTTAAAACAATCAGGATATTATACCATTCATGTAGGCAAAGCGCATTGGGGCCCAGCAGGAACACCTTTATCCAATCCTTTGAATTTAGGGTATATGGTGAATATTGCAGGTCATGCAGCAGGCCATCCGCAAAGTTATTATGGGGAGGAAAATTATGGCAATATTCCAAATAAAACTTCCTATCAAGCGGTTCCAGATTTATCCAATTATCATGGAACAAATACCAATTTAACAGAAGCACTTACCTTAGAAGCAATCAAAAGTTTAGAAGCACCCATTCGTTTAAAAATTCCTTTTTATTTAAACATGGCGCATTATGCAGTGCATGTTCCCATACAACCCGATCTTCGATTTTATCAATCCTATTTGGATAAGGGTTTAGATACGGCAAATGCAAAATACGCAAGTATGGTCGCCTCTATGGATAAAAGCTTGGGTGATATCATGAAATTTCTTACTGCAAAAAATATTGCAAATAATACCATCATCATTTTCATGAGTGATAATGGTGGATTAAGTTTAAGTGGAGCAAGAGGCTCAAAATCACATGTACAAAATCTTCCACTGCGTGCAGGAAAAGGTTCGTTGTATGAAGGAGGTATTCGAGTACCCATGATTGTTAAATGGCCCAAGATTGTAAAACCCAATACTAAAAATAATCAATACATCATTGCCGAGGATTTTTTCCCTAGTATTTTAGAAATGGCAGGGTTATCCCATACCACTACCCTGCAAAAGGTGGATGGAAAAAGTTTTGTTCCTTATTTAAAAAATCAAAATTTAACCGACAGCAATCGTTATTTAATTTGGCATTATCCTAATAAATGGATTGATACTGACGGGCCAGCTATTAATTATACTTCGGCTGTTCGTAAAGGAAATTGGAAGTTGATTTATAATTTAAGAAATGGGCATACATCCCTTTATAATTTAGCGAAAGATTTGGGAGAGTACAACGATATCTCTAAAACCTACCCCCTCATCACAAAACAACTTACCCAATATTTGAAACAGACCCTTGAGAAAAATAATTCTCCCATGCCCATTTATAAATCAAATTCAAAGAAGGTAGAAATTGTAGTGGACTAATTTGAAAATAGTGCTTACTTCATATAAACTAGCCGAACAATGTTGTTCGGCTAGTTTAGTTTCGTCGGGTGAACAGGATTTGAACCTGCGACCACACGCCCCCCAGACGTGTACGCTACCGGACTGCGCTACCACCCGATATCTATAGACTACCCCTTGAATTAATAAATCACCCCCTTTAAAGTAGGATAATGCTCTATTTACACCTAAAATGACATGATTTCGGGTGTAAATATAACCCTAAATAGAAAAATCGGGGTATATTGCATCAAAATTTTACAGACCCGATGACAATTCTTCTAAGTCAAGTTAAAATTGCAGATACGAGGTCCCCTTTTAATGGGTTGGTTAAGGATATTTTAATCAAAGACCAAACCATCATCTCTATTTCCGATCATTATAAAGGAGAAGCAGATCAAGTGGTTGATTCCAAAAACAACATTGTAACTCCCGGATTCGTAGATCCTTTTGTACATTTTTGCGACCCCGGATTTGAACATAGAGAAACTTTAACAACAGGTTCCAATGCAGCCATCCAAGGTGGTTTTACAACTGTATTTGTGATACCAAATACAACACCTGTTATTGACAACAAATCACAGGTTACTTACATTAAACAACATAGTCAAGATTTACCAATACATATTTTACCCATTGGCGCCTTATCTAAAAAATTGGAAGGAAAGGATTTAGCTGAAATGATTGACATGCATTCGAATGGCGCGGTCGCTTTTAGTGATGGTTTATATCCAGTACAATCTACCCTACTATTTTTAAAAGCACTCCAATATGTAAAAGCTTTTGATGGTGTTGTAATTCAAATGCCCATTGACAAAAGTTTGGGAAGCTTAGGCTTAATGAATGAAGGGATACTTTCAACTAAATTAGGTTTACCAGGTATCCCAGCCATCGCGGAAGAATTAATTATTTCAAGAGACATTGAACTTTTAAAATACACTCAATCTCAATTACACATTACTGGGGTGAGTACTGCAAAGGGAATTGAACTTATTAGAGCAGCGAAAAAGGAAGGTTTAAAAATAACATGTAGCGTAACTCCTTATCATTTATATTTTACTGAAGAAGATTTAAAGGACTACGATACACTTTTAAAAGTATTCCCTCCATTACGAACCAAGCTAGACCAAAAAGCTTTGTTCAAAGCAATTGAAGATGGTACTATTGATTGCATTAGCTCACATCATATGCCACAAGATTGGGATGCAAAAACTATTGAATTTGAAAATGCCAAAGCTGGTATCGCATGTATCGAAACAAGTTTTGCAACCATACATCAACTATTTCCAAAATTGACAGAAAACAGAATAGCTGAATTATTTTCTATCAATGCAAGGTCTATATTCAAACTAAACAACCAAGGCGTTACAGAAGGTTCCAGTGCCGACTTAACATGGTTTAGTAAAACTGAGACAACACTAATTTCACAAAAAGAGTCAAAAAGCAAATCGGCTAATTCTCCTTTTTGGAATATCAAACTAACAGGGAAAATTATCGGGTCATATAGCAAAGGAATTTTGCATTTAAATTAATATTAAAATAAATAAAAATCATGGAGAATAAAATTACTTCTCATATTGTAAAGGGATCTATTTTAAGTGGTATTGCCATTTTAATGAGTATAATAGTGAACGTATTTAATTTATATGAAGTTTCTTGGGTGAACTATATTAATTATGCCATTATGATTGGTGGGTTAATCTATAGTTGTATTTTATTTGCTAATGAGAACGATAACAAAGTAAGTTTTGGTAATATTTTCGCGCATGGTTTTAAAACAACTTCAGTTGTGATTGTAATTACCGTTATATACACATTTCTTTCTTTAAAATTATTGTTTCCTGACATGCAAGATAAAATCTTGGAGATATCAAGAAAGAAGATGGCTGAAAACCCTCAAATGACCGATGAAATGATTGATCAAGCCATTGCGATGACTAAGAAATTCTTTTTGCCCTTCGCTATTGGCGGCGCCATCATTGGAACAGGATTTATAGGTGCGATATCTTCATTAATTGGTGCTGGTGTTGCAAAAAAAATACCCGTTGATCCATTTGCTGAACCCACAGCTTAATACAATAATATGCAACTTACAGTGGTCATACCTCTTTACAATGAAGCCGATTCTTTACCAGAATTAATGGCTTGGATTGATCGTGTAATGCAAGCAAATCAATTTACTTACGAAGTAATTATGGTTGATGATGGAAGCGATGATGCTAGTTGGGATACCATTACTATTTTAAGAAATCAATATTCAGCATTAAAGGGAATTAAATTTCAAAGGAATTATGGTAAGTCAGCTGCCTTAAATGAAGGATTTAAAGCAGCACAAGGGGAAATCGTTGTTACTATGGATGCTGATTTACAAGACTCTCCAGATGAAATTCCAGAATTTGTTGAAATGATCACTCAAAAGGGATATCATTTAGTGAGTGGATGGAAAAAAAGAAGATACGACAACACATTTACAAAAAATATTCCTTCCAAAATATACAATGCTGTAGCTCGTAAAAGCTCTGGTATCAAATTGCATGATTTTAATTGCGGTATTAAAGCTTATCAATTAAAAGTAGTTAAAAGCATTGAGGTATTTGGTGAAATGCATCGTTACATCCCCATTTTAGCAAAATGGGCGGGCTTTAAAAAAATTGGCGAAAAAGTAGTGGTACATCAAGCACGTAAATATGGTACCACTAAATTTGGATGGGAACGCTTTGTAAATGGATTCTTAGATTTAATGACCATTCAGTTTTTATCTAAGTTTGGAAAAAAACCAATGCAGTTTTTTGGACTTATTGGTACTTTATTTTTTATGATTGGATTTATTTCATTTGGCTTTATTGTTACTGGTAAAATTTTAGATCCTAATTATACAGTTACTAATAAACCTAGTTTTTATATTGCGCTTACTTCCATGATGATTGGAATGCAATTATTCTTAGCAGGATTTATTGGAGAATTAGTGAATCGAAACGCTTCTGAAAGAAATGTTTATTTAATTGAAGATAAACTAGGATGGTAAATAAACTGGTCATAATTGGCCCAGCATGGCCTTTGCGAGGTGGCCTTTCTGCTTTTGATGAAACACTCGCTACCCATTTTTCAAATCAAGGGATAAATACAAGAATAGATACATTTTCAATACAATACCCCTCCTTCTTATTTCCAGGAACTAGTCAGTATAGTTCAGAACCACAACCCAAAAATGTAAATATTAATGTCTGTATTAATTCAATTAATCCACTCAATTGGATTAAGATTGGATTGAAATTATATCGTGAAAAACCTGAACTAATCATTGTAAGATATTGGATTCCTTTTTTAGCACCTTGCTTAGGAACTATCTTGTTTATTACAAAAAGAAATAAACATACCAAAGTGATTTCAATTGTTGACAATATGATACCGCATGAAAAGCGAATCGGGGATCATATATTTACAACCTATTTCTCGAAAATGGTGGATGGCTTTATTGCCATGAGCGAAAAAGTAAAGTTGGATATCAGATTATTCTCACATAAACCAATTACTGTAACACCCCATCCTATCTTTAATCAATTTGGGAATTCGATTTCAAAACAATCTGCTAGAGAAATTTTAGGTATTCCTCAAGACGATAAAATAATTTTATTTTTTGGATACATTAGAAAATACAAGGGGCTTGATTTGTTATTGCAAGCCATGAGTAATGAATCCATCAAAAAAATGAACATCAAATTAATGATTGTGGGTGAATATTATGATGACGAAGCACCCTATCAGTCCTTAATTAGTTCACTTGGATTACAAGAACAAGTTATGGTTTACGCTAACTATATACCAGATGCGGAAGTTAAAAATTATGTTTGTAGTGCTGATTTCATCATTCAACCCTATAAAACGGCAACTCAAAGTGGTGTTACACCAATGGCCTATCATTTTGAGAAACCCATGTTAGTCACAAATGTTGGCGGACTTGCAGATACAGTGCCACATATGTCAGTAGGTATAGTGGTAGAACCTAATGCCGAAGCTATTGGCAAGGGTATTGTTAATTTATATGAATTAGGGGCAGATTACTTTATACCTAATATCATTGAAGAAAAGAAGAAATATACTTGGACTCAAATGACCGAAAAGTTTTTAGCTTTGTACCAACAATTATAAAACAGCTCAAAAAGATAAATATATGTCTACTCAAAAGATCTCAGATATTATTAGCGAATCCATTAAAGTAAAGCAGCAGCTTCTTGGAAATAGTGCATTGATAGATCAAATTAATACAGTGGTGAATGTGATAACCAAAGCTTTTCAATCAGGCAATAGCGTTTATTTTGCTGGTAATGGAGGAAGTGCAGCGGATGCACAACATTTAGCTGCCGAATTTTCGGGTCGTTTCTATAAGGATCGTAAAGCATTGCCCTCTGAAGCCTTACATTGCAATACCTCCTATATTACTGCAGTAGCCAATGATTACAGCTACGAAGTGATTTATGCAAGACTCATTGAAGGTATTGCTAAACCAGGTGATGTTTTAGTAGGAATCAGTACTTCGGGTAATTCTGGAAACATTGTAAAAGCTTTTGAGATGGCTAAAACGAAACAAGTGATTACCGTTGGATTCACTGGTGAAGCGGGTGGTAAAATGCAACCATTATCAGATTATTTAATCAATATCCCTTCTAAGGATACTCCCCGAATTCAAGAATCACATATTTTAGTAGGTCATATTATTTGTGAGTTAGTAGAATTGCAGATTTTTGGATAATGACCCTAACCATTTTCAATTCATACTTAAATAAAACTATTGTCATTCAATTTAACTGATATTACTCCTGATTGGACTTTATTCCTTGATCGTGATGGCGTGATCAATGTGGAAAAGAACAATGACTATATCAAAACTTGGAGTGAATTTGAATTTTATAATGAGAGTATTGAAGCCCTCCCCCTTTTAGCTAGTTTATTTAACACTATTGTCATCACTACGAATCAAAAAGGAGTAGGTCGTGGCCTCATGGAAGAATCTGAATTACAACAAATTCATACCAATATGTTGAGAACCATTCATACTATTGGTGGTAGAATTGACCATATTTTTTATTGTACTGATATTAATAATGATTCAATTAATCGTAAACCACAACCGGGAATGGCGCATCAAGCAAAACATTTATTCCCTTCTATAAAATTTGATCAATCAATCATGGTTGGAAATAGATCAAGTGATATGCTTTTTGGTCGAAATGCAGGCATGCATACTGTATTTTTAGCCACCACCCATCCTGAAGAACTATTTCCTAGCCCTAATATTGATTTTAGATTTGATCATTTATTAGATTTTGCAAATGCAATATCTAAATAATAACTACTGTTATGAAAAAAATGTTGACTATTATTGTAGGGCTTATTTTATATAGCTTTCCTATTCATGCTCAATCAAATTTAAATCAAGATTCAAATGGTGTTCAACTACAAAAATTAGCATTGTTAATACAATCGGACACCCTTCTTTCTAATCGATTAAATGCAGATAGTATTTTTACACGTGCTTTGGTACAAACACTTAAAACACCTTTTTCATTTCAATTTAAATTTGATTCCTTAAAAGCGATTAAACACATTACTTCACCCGATGGCCGATTTAAATTTTTTAGTTGGCAGATTGATTTAGGAGATGGGACTTATCGTCAAAGAGGAGCCATGCAATTTCCCACATCAAATGGTCAATTGAAATTATTACCCTTTTTTGACAACTCTGATTTTGTTCAAAATAATACCTTAGGTGTAAATGGTCGAAAACAATGGATAGGTGCTATTTACTATGATATTATACCAATTCAATATAACAATGAATCTATTTATACCTTGTTAGGCTATGATGAAAATACCACTAGTATTTCAAAAAAAATTATCGAAGTATTGAGATTTGAAAATGAAGAACCCGTGCTTGGGGGTGATTTTTTTAAATATTCACCTGATCCCACTTATCCAATCGGGAAAGTAGATCGTTTTATTTACTCTTATAAAAAAGGAAGTAATGCCATTATAAAATATGATGCAATTAAAAATACAATCATACTATCCGAATTAGCAAGTACCGAAAATGATTTAAAAAAGACTGAAACATTAGTCCCTTCCGGTAATTTTAAATACTTTTCCTGGATAAATAATAAATGGGAATTGTCTACGCTAGAACAAACAAAAAAGTGATAAGATTAATCTAATTTTAGCACCGCTAAGAAAGCTTCCTGAGGTATTTCTACATTACCTATTTGACGCATTCTCTTTTTACCTTCCTTCTGTTTTTCTAATAATTTACGCTTACGACTAATGTCACCACCGTAACATTTTGCAGTCACATCCTTGCGCATAGCAGAAATATTTTCTCTTGCAACTACTTTAGCACCTATGGCAGCTTGTATAGCAATTTGAAATTGTTGCTTTGTCAATAATTCTTTTAATTTTTCGCAAAGGCGACGGCCAAAATCAGAAGCTTTACCTCTGTGAATTAAAGCACTTAAGGCATCTACTTTTTCACTATTTAATAAGATGTCCATTTTTACAATATCCGCATCTCTAAATCCTATTTGAGAATAATCAAAGGAAGCATATCCTCTTGTTTGACTTTTTAATTTATCATAAAAATCAAATACAATCTCCGTCATTGGCATTTCAAAAATCAATTCAACCCTAGTGGGTGTTAAATAACTTTGATTCATTAATATACCTCTCTTACTTAAACACAGTGTAATGATATTGCCAATATAATCAGGTGAAGTAATAATTTGAGCACGAATATATGGTTCTTCGATATGTTCAATTTTAACAGGGTCGGGCATCTCCGATGGATTGTTCACGATTATTTTTTCACCTCGAGTTGTATAGGCAATAAAACTTACGTTAGGCACAGTTGTAATTACCGTTTGATTAAACTCACGTTCTAATCTTTCTTGGATAATTTCCATGTGGAGTAATCCTAAAAATCCACATCTAAAACCAAATCCTAAAGCTTGTGAAGTTTCTAATTCAAAAGTTAATGAAGCATCATTCAATTGTAATTTTTCCATACAATCTCTCAACTCTTCAAACTCATCTGTATTCACAGGATAAATACCTGCAAATACCATTGGCTTAACTTCCTCAAAACCATTGATCATTGGGCCAGGATTATTGGCAAGTGTAATGGTATCTCCTACTTTAACTTCCTTCGCCACTTTAATACCAGTAATAATGTATCCAACATCGCCCGCTCTTACTTCTGCTTTAGGAGTCATTGCCAATTTTAATACACCAACTTCATCCGCATTATAATCTCTGCCAGAAGCAACAAAGCGTATTTTATCATTCTTCTTTAATACCCCATTCATAATACGATAGTAAACAATAATTCCTCTGAAACTATTAAATACGCTATCGAAAATTAAAGCTTGTAAAGGCGCTTCTGTATCACCTACAGGTGCTGGAATACGTTCACATATAGCTTGTAAAATTTCTTCAATTCCAATTCCAGAACGACCACTTGCTAATAATATATCTTCTTGTTTACAACCAATTAATTCAATGATTTGATCTGTTACTTCGGGAATTTTAGCACCATCCATATCAATTTTATTGATAACAGGGATGATTTCTAAATTATTATCCAATGCCAAATATAAATTACTAATGGTTTGTGCTTGTATACCTTGAGAAGCATCCACTAATAATAAAGCGCCTTCGCAAGCTGCTAAGGCCCTACTCACTTCATAACTAAAATCCACATGTCCTGGTGTATCAATTAAATTATAAGTATAAGTAACTCCCTTGTGTATATAGTTAATTTGAATCGCATGACTTTTAATAGTAATACCTTTCTCACGTTCTAAATCCATATCATCTAATACTTGATTCATCATCTCACGTTCTGTAATCGTTTTAGTATGTTCTAATAAACGATCTGCCAAAGTACTTTTACCATGGTCAATATGAGCGATAATACAAAAGTTTCTGATGTTCTTCATGTCAGTGAAAGTAGGCTTTAAAAATCTATTGTAATGCGTTAATGATGGCGGTAAATTCGGCTGTGATTAAAGATGCGCCTCCCACTAACCCACCATCCACATCGGGTTGTGAAAAAAGTTCTACTGCATTGGCTGCTTTTACACTACCTCCATATAAAATAGAGATTTGATTAGCAATGTCTTGACCATATTTAGATGATAAAACAGATCGAATATAAGCGTGAATCTCTTGCGCTTGAGCACTAGTTGCAGTTTTACCTGTACCAATTGCCCAAATTGGTTCATATGCTATAACCACTTGTGTTATTTGATCGGCCGTTAAATGAAATAAAGCATTTATTAATTGCGCTTCGACAAATGCATTCTGAGTTCCTGCTTCTCTGATTGCTAAAGGTTCACCACAGCAAAAAATTGGTGTACTATTAATTGCTAATGCCGCATTCACTTTCTCTGCCAATAAAGCGTCTGTTTCACCAAAGTATTCACGGCGTTCAGAATGTCCAATTACAATATGCTTAACCCCAGCAGAAGCATACATATTTGCCGAAATTTCCCCTGTAAATGCGCCATTTGCTTTTTGATGACAATTTTGAGCCGCTATAAATACATTAGCCTTTCCTTGAATTTGACCTAAAGCCTGCGGTATGTATATAGAAGGTACTGAAAATATAACTTGTTGATTATCATTAATATTAGATAAGCTACCTAATAAAGATGTTAATAAGTCACTGGCCTCTTGTTGACTCAAATTCATTTTCCAATTGGCTGCGGCTATTTGTTTTCTCATAAAATTGTAATGTTTGAACAAGTGAAACACTTATTTAGCGCAGCGAAGGTAGTTAAATTTTAGATGTAAATTGGGACAATTTGAATGGATTAAGCGCCCTTTTTCGACAGGTATTGTAAGATTTGCTTTTCTTCATCTGTAATTACAAATCCTTTTAATTTTTTCCAGTTATCAATGTCTTCTATTGCTTTGTCAATTTGATATCCCGATACAATACCCCATGTGAAATTGGGAATGTATTTTGGCAATAATCCGTTACCGAAAATGTTAGCACTTACACCAATATAGGAACCCGTATTTATACTAGATTGTATTGCAAATCGACTATAATCACCTACTAACATTCCCATTTTTTGTCCAGCTAATTCCCAAATTTGTTTGGCTTCATTCCACATTTGAACTGCCCCGGCTGTATTTTTTATATTGCTATTGCAAGTACCTGCTCCTAAATTACACCAATGACCAATGATACTATCTCCTAAATAACCTTCATGCCCTTTATTAGAAAATCCCATTAAAATTGAATTTTTAATCTCACCTCCAGCTAAACAATAAGGCCCAATGGTAGTAGATCCATAAATACTAGTATTCATTTTCACTACGGCTTTTTCACCTAATACAAAGGGGCCTCGAATGGCTGTACCCTCCATGACCATTGCATTTTTACCAATATAAATAGGCCCTGTACTTGCATTTAGAATGGCGCAATGAACAGTTGCACCTTTTTCAATAAATACATTTTCTGGTTGTATTATTTTATTACTAGCATCTATAGTTTGACTTTTTGAATTCTTTTTTAAAGATGTAAAATCATTTTCAATCAACTTGGTGTGCCACTGTAACATATCCATTGCATCTTGAACAAATTCAGCTTGATCAAAATCAATAGGTGTGAAATTGGCTAATAATATTTTTTCAAAAACTCGTTCGGATGAATGAGTCGCAATCCATTTTCCTGAATTACTTACTAGTTTTTCACCTTCTTTTAAACTTAAAATTTGAGCAACTAAATTTTGAGAAGGAAGACAAGTGACATTGATAAAAATAGCAGCATCTTTATTATGTAAAAAAGGGGCGTCACTATTTAATTTTTGTAAATAAGGGACCGTAAAAACAGAAGTAGTTTCATTTAAATAACGCTCCCATCTTTCTTGAAATGAAAAAATGCCTATTCTTAATTGCGCTAAAGACTGCGTCAAGCTAAAAGGATAAAATTTTTCTCTATCTGCTATGTCCACTAATACATATTGCATGACGTCCTCATTTATATGTAAAAGTAAAACAAGTTTAAGGAATATGCAGATCTTCCTTAAGATATCTATTTAATGCTTATTTTTGTAATATAAACTACCACATATGCAACTAGGTTATTTTGATTACCCCGCCCCAGTAAATGAACCTGTTTTATCTTATGCTCCAGGTTCACCTGAAAAAATTGCTTTAAAAAAAGCCATTTTAAATTTGAAGTCATTGACAATGGACATTCCAATGTATATCAATGGTAAGGAGGAAAGAACTGGTAACAAAATAGCCATACATCCCCCACACGAAATAAAACATACCCTTGGACATTTTCATGTGGGTACGAAGAAGCATGTGGATATGGCAATTGATAGTGCCTTAAATGCAAGAATCTCTTGGTCAAATATGAATTGGGAATCACGCGCTAATATCTTTTTAAAAGCAGCTGATTTATTAGCTACTAAATATCGTTTTGAAATGAACGCGGCGACTATGTTAGGTCAAAGCAAAAATGCATATCAAGCAGAAATTGACGCTGCATGTGAATTGATCGATTTTTTAAGATTTAATGTACACTTTTTAAGTACCATCTATAAACAACAACCTCTTTCTTCTCCAGGTATGCACAATCGAATGGAATGGCGTGGTCTAGAAGGTTTTGTTTTAGCCATTACTCCTTTCAACTTTACAGCCATAGGAGCAAACCTACCAGCATCTGCAGCTATGTGCGGTAATGTAGTAGTTTGGAAAGCAGCCAACACTCAAATATATTCTGCACAATTATTTATGCGCATCTTAAAAGAAGCAGGATTGCCAAATGGCGTCATCAATTTAGTATATGTAGATGGTCCTACCCTTGGCGCTACTTGCTTTACGCATCCTAGTTTTGCAGGAGTACACTTTACTGGATCTACTGGCGTATTTAATAATATGTGGAAACAAATTGGTGAAAATATTTCTAAGTATAAAACTTATCCTAGAATTGTTGGAGAAACAGGAGGAAAAGATTTTGTATTAGCGCACCCTTCTGCAAATGTAGATGCTGTAGTCACTGCATTAGCCAGAGGTGCTTTTGAATACCAAGGACAAAAATGTTCTGCTGCTTCTCGTGCCTATCTTCCCAAAAATATTGCAGAAGAAGTGAAAACCAAATTGGTGAAAGCAGTTAAATCTATGAAAATGGGTACTGTTGAAGATTTTTCAAATTTTGTGAACGCAGTGATTGACGAAAAATCTTTTGACAATATTGCGCAGTATATTAAAAAAGCGAAACAGGATAAAAATGCAAAAATTTTGGTGGGAGGTAAAGTGGATAAACGCAATGGTTACTTTGTAGAACCAACAGTAATTGAAACCACCAGTCCAAAATATTTAACCATGTGTGAGGAGATATTTGGGCCAGTATTAACCATCTACACCTATCCTACCAATCAGTTTGAAAAAGCCTTAGATTTAGTAGATACCACCTCTAAATATGCTTTAACGGGTGCGATTCTTTCACAAGACCGAGCTTCTATTGAATTAGCGACCGAAAAACTAAGACATGCTGCGGGTAATTTTTATATTAATGATAAACCCTCAGGCGCGGTAGTAGGACAACAACCATTTGGAGGCGCTAGGGCATCTGGAACCAATGATAAAGCAGGAAGTATGCTCAATTTGTATCGTTGGTTAAGTGCACGTACCATTAAGGAAACCTTTAACCCTCCAGTTGACTATAAATATCCCTTTTTAAACGAGGCATAACCTGCTGCTTTTAAGCGGTTTTTATTCAGAAATCTGTATATTTGCTCCTCAAAATAAAAGGACTGTGGCCCAAAAATTTTCTAAAGAAACCTATCTCTATTGGTACGAATTGATGCAGTTAATACGTCAATTTGAATCCAAATCCGAGGAAATGTATAAAATGGCTGGTAAAATCAGAGGTTTTTTTCATGTTTATAATGGACAAGAAGCCATTGCCGCTGGTTGTATGACAGCAACTAATCAAGAAGATCCATTCATTACTGCCTATCGTGATCATGGTTTAGCTTTAGCAAAAGGAATGAGTCCAAATTCAGCTATGGCTGAATTATATGGTAAAGCAACTGGTTGTTCAAAAGGTAAAGGTGGTAGTATGCACTTTTTTAGTAAAGAGCATTACTTTTTTGGAGGACATGGTATTGTTGGAGCACAAATTGGAACAGGTGCTGGATTGGCTTTTGCCGAACAATACAGAGGTTCAAAAAATGTCGTTTTATGTTTTTTTGGAGATGGTGCTGCAAGACAAGGAATGTTGCATGAAGTATTTAACTTAGCCATGTTATGGAAATTACCAATCGTATTTATTTGTGAGAATAATAATTACGCTATGGGAACCTCTATTGAAAGAACTAGTAATGTAATTGATATTTATAAATTAGCAGATGCCTATGAAATGCCTGCTGATAAAATTGATGGTATGACAACTGAGGCGGTACATGAAGGTGTATCAAGAGCAGTTAAACGTGCTAGAGAAGGTGATGGCCCTACTCTATTGGAAATGAAAACATATCGTTACAAAGGACATTCGGTTTCAGATCCACAAAAATATAGAACTAAGGATGAGGTAGAAGAATATAAAAACCAAGATCCAATTACAAAAGTAACTAAGACTATTCTTGATAGTCAATTTGCCACGGAAGCTGAATTAAAAGCAATTGATGACAAAATAACTTTAATTGTAGATGCTTCTGTTAAATTTGCTGAAGAAAGTCCTTGGCCTGATGACAGTGAAGTGTATAAAGATGTTTATATAGATCAAAATTATCCATTCATTGTTGATTAAATTTTTTCGAAAAAATATAAAATAATAATATGAGCGAGTTACAAACGGAAAAACATCCATTTTTAGATTTCGTAAAAAATAATAAAAAAGGATTAACTTATGCCTTAACCGCATTAGTGATTATATTAGCTGGTTATTTTGGCTACAGTGAATTGTATCAAAAACCTAGAGAAGATAAAGCAGCGGATGCTATGTTTGCAGCTGAAAAGTATTTTGCAATGGACTCCTCTACTTTAGTTTTAAATGGAGACGGTAGCAGTAAAGGTGTTTTGTACATTATCAATGAATTTGGTGGTACAAAAGCTGCCAATCTTGCTAAATATTATGCAGGTGTTAGTTACTATCGTACTAATAACTTTAACAAAGCTATAGAGTATTTAAAGGATTTTTCAACAAGTGCAAAACAAGTTCAAGCCATTGCTTACGGCACTATTGGAGATGCTTATAGTGAATTAAAAAATACAGAAGAAGCCATCAGTTATTATAAAAAAGCTGGGGCTCATTTTCCAGAAGATGAAGGCATAAGCTCTGAATACCTATATCGTGCTGCAGCTTTATTAGAATTAAATGGGAAAGCGGATGACGCAGTTGAAATTTACAAAAATATTAAAGCAAATTACCCTAAATCTGAAAAAGGTTTATTGGCTGATAAGTTTATCAATAAATTGAAAGTTCAACCTTAATTCAAGTTATTTAACCTATATTAAAGCATTCTCCACAAATTGTTGAGAATGCTTTTTTTTATGTTTTTATTTAACTACAATTCGTATTTTTGAGTATGACAGTACAATTATTCATACCCTGTTTTATTGATCAACTATACCCTCAAGTTGCATTTGATACTATCAAAGTGTTGGAAAAAGCAGGTTGTAATGTTAAATATAATACAGAACAAACCTGTTGTGGTCAACCTGCTTTTAATGCTGGATATTGGGGTGAGTCCAAAGATGTTTGTACAAAGTTTGTTCAAGATTTTGAAGGTGCAGATTATATAGTGAGTCCAAGCGCAAGTTGTACTGGATTTGTAAGAAATAATTATGGGAAATTATTTGAAAATAATGCCTTCCAAAGTCCTGCTAAAAAAGTGGCGAATCGTATTTATGAATTGTCCGAATTTTTAGTAAAGGTTTTAAACATTACTGATTTAGGTGCTTCCTTTGAAGGCAAAGCAACTTACCATGATAGTTGTGCTGGTTTAAGAGAATGTTCAATTAAACAAGAACCTAGGCAATTATTAGCAGCAGTAAAAGGATTAGAATTAGTTGAAATGAAGGACACTGATATTTGTTGTGGATTTGGAGGCAGTTTTGCAGTAAAATTTGATACCATTAGTGTTTCTATGGCTGATCAAAAAATTGACAATATCATAGAAACACAAGCGCCTATTTTAATTAGTACTGACATGAGTTGTCTAATGCATTTAGATGGACGCATGAAACATAATGGTCAAGATATCAAAGTGCTTCATTTATCTGAAGTGTTAGCAAGTGGCTATTAAACTACTTCTCTATTTTTAATTTTATAATTTTTTTCTCATGGCATATTGGCTAATTAAATCAGAACCTTTTAAATACGCTTGGGATCAATTTGTAAAAGATAAAAAAACATTTTGGGATGGCGTTCGTAATTATGGTGCAAGAAATAATTTAAGATCCATGAAAAAAGGAGATCTTGCCTTTTGGTACCATAGCAATGAAGGAATGGAAATTGTGGGCATTGCAAAAGTGGTCAAAGAATCTTATCAAGATCCTACTACTACTGAAACGGCATGGTTGGCTGTAGATTTTGCACCACATAAAAAATTAAAACATCCCGTAAAATTATCGGATGTAAAAGCCAATACCAATTTAGCTAATATGGAATTGGTTAAACTAGGTCGATTGTCTGTTCAAAAAGTGAGTACTGCCGAATGGAATGAAGTGATGAAGATGAGTGAGGGTTTATAATAACTACTTCAATTAAAATCTTTTATTTAAAAAAGGTGTACCCAATTAAAATTGCGATGACCACACCTATTAAATCTGCGAATATACCAGCCCATAATGCGTATCGTATTTTCTTGATTCCTACACTACCAAAGTATAAAGCAATTATATAAAAAGTAGTATCTGCAGATCCTTGAAAAATGGATGCTAATTTTCCAACAAATGAATCAGGCCCTTGTGTTTGAAAAATATCTAGCATCATTCCCCTAGCACCACTCCCACTTAAAGGTTTCATAATGGCAACAGGTAATGCTCCAATAAATTCGGTATTCACCCCAGTGGATTGTATTAAAAAAGTTAGCCCATTTAATATGTATAACATGGCGCCACTATCTCTAAATACCCTGATAGCGACCAGCATTGCTACCAAGTATGGAATAATTTTAATAATGACATCAAATCCATTTTTGGCTCCTTCAATAAATGCATCAAAAACAGATACTTTTTTATAAGCCCCTCCAATAATAATACCTACAATGATGACAAGCAATAAAGCATTTCCCACTGTTTTAGAAAATACCTCCTTTTGAATGGGCAATAATGAATTGACACTAAATAAAATACCCACCATTAGTAAGATTAAACCAAGTATCCAACCTATTAAAACTTTATCCCATTTTAATTTTTGGTATAAGCCCACCATAAAAATAGATGCTAATGTTGTCCCTAACGTTGCAAGAACACAGGGAATAAATATACTAGCTGCATCATGGGATCCTGCAGCTAAACGATATGAAATGATGGTTAAAGGAATAATGGTTAACCCACTTGTATGTAAAACAAGGAACATGATTTGAGCGTTGGTGGCCTTTTCTTTATCCGGATTAAGACTTTGTAGGCTTTCCATTGCTTTTAATCCAAATGGAGTAGCTGCGTTGTCTAAACCAAGCATATTTGCGCTAAAATTCATCACCATTTGCCCCATAGCTGGATGATTGGGTGGAACCCCAGGAAACAATCGGCTTAAAAAAGGGTTCATCCATTTGGCTAGTTTTTGAATGGCCCCAGCTTTTTCGGCGATATTCATTAAACCCAAGAAAAACACCATCGTGCCTGCCAAAGGAAGGGCCACATCCATTACAGAGGATTTAGCAGAGTCAAAAAGGCCATCGGCAAGTAATTTAAAAATTTCAGTATCCCCTAAAAAAACCAATTTAAACAAGGCAATTACAAATGCAATCACAAAAAATGCCATCCAGATAATATTCAAAGCCATAAAACAATTGTTTATGGTTCTAATATAGTCAATTTTGGGATTAGAATTGTATTTTTGCGCTCTTAAAACACGTCAGATTATGGCTTTACAGGCAGGAATTGTGGGATTACCCAATGTAGGAAAATCAACTTTATTTAATGCAGTAAGTAATAGTGCTAAAGCGCAAGCTAGTAATTACCGATTTTGCACCATCGAACCTAATGTTGGTTTAGTGGATGTACCCGATCATAGAATGCAACAATTGGCTGATTTAATATTACCCAATCGAATTGTACCTACTCAGTTAGAGATTGTAGATATTGCTGGATTGGTAAAAGGTGCCAGTAAAGGTGAAGGTCTAGGTAATAAATTTTTAGCGAATATTCGTGAAGTGAGTGCCATCATCCATGTAATAAGATGTTTTGAAGATGAGAATGTATTAAGAGAAGAAGGTGCTATCCATCCTATCAGTGATAAAGAAATTATCGAAACAGAATTACAACTTAAGGATTTAGATAGTGTAGATAAAAAAATTCAAAGGTGCGAAAAAATGGCTAAAACTGATCCTAAGGCTAAAGTTGAATTAGAAGTTTTACAAAAATGCAAAATTCATTTAGAACAAGGAAAAAGTATTCGTTCATTACAATTATCAAAAGAAGATAGAGTTGCAATTGCAGACAGTTTTTTATTAACTGAAAAACCAGTAATGTATGTTGCAAATGTGGATGAAGCTTCGATGCATAGTGGTAATAAATATTCAGCCATGTTAGTGGATATGGCAAAAGCAGAAGGTGCTGAAGTTATCGTAATGTGTAATAATATTGAGGCTCAGATTGCAGAATTAGAAGATCCTGCTGACAAAGCGGTCTTTATGGAAGAATACCAAATGAAGGAACCCGCTTTAAATAGGTTAATCCAATCTGCTTATAAATTATTAAACTTAGAAACCTATTTCACAGCTGGGGTACAAGAAGTAAGGGCATGGACAATTGAAAAAGGATGGAAGGCGCCACAAGCAGCAAGTGTCATCCATACCGACTTTGAAAAAGGGTTTATTAAAGCTGAAGTGATTGCTTTTGAAGATTTTATCAAATTTAAAAGTGAGGCTGCATGCAGAGATAATGGAAAATTAAGAATTGAAGGAAAAGAATACTTAGTAAAAGATGGCGATGTGATGCATTTCAGATTTAATGTATAAAAAATTATATGCGTTCATTCATAAAATATATTTCTTTTTATTGCTTGTTATTGAATTTATTAGCATGTAATAATACCATTAGCTCTTCTGAACAAAATGAGGGGAAGGATGCTATTAAAGCCCCTACTACATTACAATATGAGATTGTAAAAGTATATCCGCATGACACTAGTGCTTATACACAAGGATTAGAATGGCAAGGGAATTTATTATTGGAAGGGACAGGCAATTATGGAAAAAGTATATTACATAAAATGGACAGCAATATGCGTCCTCAGGGGAATAAAATAAAATTAGATAAAGAATTTTTTGGTGAAGGCATTACCCTATTTAATAATAAAATTTATCAACTCACTTGGAAAGAACACAAAGTTTTTGTTTATAATGCAGTTACATTAAATAAGGAAAAGGAATTATATTGGCCCTATGAAGGTTGGGGAATTACACATAATGATTCGGCCTTAATTGTTTCCACAGGAGGAAGTGATATTTATTTAGTGGATCCAAATACCTTTTCGATAAAAAAAACAATTGGGGTATTTAATAATTATGGATATGTAAGTGATATTAATGAACTAGAATATGTAAATGGGTTACTATATGCTAATATATATGGTCAAAAAGAAGTAATTGTCATAGACATAAATTCCGGACAAGTGGTTAAAAATATCAACTTTAGTAATCTATTAGCACAAGCTGGAGTCAAATACGATCCTGCTAGCATTGATGTGGGATATGTACTTAATGGTATTGCTTATGAAAAGCACTCTAATACTTTTTTTATAGGGGGTAAATGTTGGCCTGTATTAGTTCAAATAAGAATTAAATAAGATTAATCTTCATTCACTTTTTTTATTTCGTATATAATAGAACTTGCCTTTTTGTGATCTCGATAGGCTTTAAGATTTGAAATCAGCCCAATCAATAAAGCTCTAATCATTCCTATAAATCCTGATTTTTTATATTTTTCACTTAATAAGCTTACATAAAAGCTATCAAACCACATTGGTTTCAAATTAGCAATTTTTAACCCAAAGGAACGCATTAAGTAATCCATCGACTTTGGCGAGAAATGATATAAGTGTCTTGGTACATCATAGGCAGCCCAATATTCTTTATAAAACTGAGCGTCATAACTTGTATAATTGGGTACTGCGATAATTAATCTACCATTTTGTTTAAGCAGCTTCTTAAAACTAGCTATATATATTTTTAAATCATGTACATGTTCCAACACATGCCATAAAGTAATAACATCAAAGCTATTGTGAGGCAATTGATCCAAGGATTCAATGTGCAATAATTTAATTGAATAATTATCCAATGCTTTTTGTCTACTTGCTGCATCAGGTTCAAGAGCTGTAACACTCCACCCCTTATGAATCATCGAATCCGCAAATGCGCCTGTACCCGCTCCTACCTCTAATAGCGTTCCTTTGTGACCTGTAAACAAAGATTGAACCCAATTTGTTTTATGTTGTAAGGTATGACGACGTACTTTATGGTATAATTGGTTCATCCATCCTTCTTTTATATCAGTATGTGATATATAGTCAGGAAAATTATAGTAAGGTGCTATATGATCCTTATCTGGAATGGCATGTGTAAATTTTAAGCTGCATTTTTCACATTGTATGATATCAAATAAATCACCAGTTAATGAAAAATCTTTTCCATGAATTAAAAATGAAATGGCTGATGCATTACAAACAGGGCAAGGTAAAAATGGCTCTTTTGTAGATGACATATTTTATTGTTTAAATAAAATTGCGATGATTGCAATAACACTTAATACGATTGCCCAAATATACCATTTATCACTTTTTTGTATCGCTTCCTCTTCATCAAAACTAACCGAATTAGGTAAGCTGCTTAAGTCTAAATTATTAAAATACTGAGTTGAATCAAAATGTGAAAACCATTGATAGGAATTTCCTTCCTTGGTTAAAACACCTAAGTTTCCTAAAACTAATTTATGATCTTGCTCTAATTGCGAATTCAAAATTTGCTCATATTGTATCGCAGCTTGTTCTGCCGAAATGTCAAGTGCATTAGCTATATATTGATAGAAATGTTTATTGGGAATACTATCTCCTAGTTCAAATTGAATGATTTCCTTAGGGGCAATTAAAACCCCTTCAGCCCATTCGGCCTCTTTTTTAGATAATTTTAAATTACCTATGGCAGGAATGTCTAATTGACCAAAACGAATAAAATATGTAACTATTTGATGAATCATACTTATTTATGGAACGAATATACAACACCCGCATTAATTTGAACACCTAATGAAGGATAATCTGCCCACCTTTGATATTGACTGTTTAAAAGATTAGAAGATTGAATCCATAACTTCCAAGGAATGGATAATTTGTAAGATAAACCCACATTTAGTAATGAAACTGGTTTTAATGTTTGTGCAATATAATTAGCCCCTTCAGTGGACGATTCTATGCCCGATAGGAAGTTAAATGAGCCATCAAAAAGTAGTTTTTGACTAGCATTCCAAAAGAAGGTTGAATGCAGCTGTAAAGGCACAAAACCCCATGGTTTTTCATTGTCCTTGATATAATTGAATTGGGTGTAACTAAATTGATTTTCAACCGAGAATTGGTCACTAAATTGATAATGTAAATGTGCTTCTAATTCAACAGTGGTTGCTTTGGATTCAAAATTGGTAATATACTTAAGTCCATTTGCTATTCGGTTGGTATACTCTAAATTATCTGGGAAAGCAATATTGGGTAATAGTGTAGCCATTGCTAATGGTTCTTTATTAAAAAGGGGCAGGTTCAAATAGGTATTTAAGGATAAACCAAAACCATATTGTAATTTTCTAGAAGCATTCACTTCTATATTAATGAATTGTTTTTGTTGTGTCGTTAACTTTAAAACGGTTGGTGTTGTGATCCATTTATTCTCATCTAGCAGATTGGCGTATTGTGTATTTTTGGTTTTAGTGATCCAACCTGCTTTGATAGACCATGTAGTATCTGTTAATTGATGTTGTAATTGTAAATTGGGATATAAATTAAAACCATCTGATGTGTAAACTGGTGAGACACCTAACAATACCTGCCATTTCCACTTATTAAAATTCAATGAAGGATCTACTCTAAATAAGGTGTTCGAACTTGAATTGAAGCTATTAAAATAGTTATAACTTAAATGAAAATCAAAATTCAAAGTCATCCCCCCTTTCAATGGATAACTCATTGGACTAGAAATGGCAATATAGGTATTAGATTTATTTGAAATATCTGATAAATGCTCTAATTCAAATTCAGGTTTATAATATAATTTATGATTGGGCTTTATCTTATTTAACAAAACTAATTTCAATCCCAACTCGGTATATTTTTGTTCATATTGACTAGTTGGTAATGATAAAGTATCTGGAACTAATCCATATCGATAGGATTGAGATTGACTAGCAAAAAAATTAGTGAGTATAGAATTAGAATCGGTTAGTATAAAATTACCTTGATAATCTAATTTACTATATCTATATTTCTGTAAATGATGAATGCCTTCAGAAGATTCGGTGGAAGCACTCCAATGATGAATTGACTTTTCCCCTATATTAATCATATTCACATTAAGTAGTTGGTATAAATAGTTACCAAAACCTACTTTTACATTAGTATTGTTAGTAAATACAGGAGGATTCGTTAAAACAATTGCTAATGGATTTAAAGCAATGGGTCTATAAGAAAAAGATAAATTTTGTCCAGGTACTTGATAAGAATAATGAACCGATTGAGTATCTAATACTGGCGCAGCATTGGTGAAATTAATTTTTACTACACTTTTTAATTGTGGCTTAAATGCAGATAAAATACTCACTACTTTAGCTGGTGTTGTATCCTTTAACACTGGAATATCAATAGGTACTTGCTTTACTATGTCTTCCAACTTAACCTTAACAGGCATGGGGAAGTTTTTTGTTTTGCTGGTCTTTTTATTTAACTTTTTCTTCTTTGAATGGGTGATTGTTTTGGTTGTTTTCTTTTTATTTTTATGCTGCCAGGCAGATGCATCTGAGCATGTCATTAATATAAGTAAAAATAAAAAACTATATTTTAAAATTGTTGACATGCTATGGTAATTGGTTTTCAACTTTGTTAGAAATTTTCTCGGCTGTTTTTGCTAAATTATATTTTTCAGCGGCTTCCTCTTTCAATGAACTAATGGTCGCATTGTCAGCAATACTTTTAAAAGTGGCTAGTGCATTAAACCAATCTTTTTGTGCGACATAAATATCCCCAAGTAAAATATAAGCACTGGTCACCCAAAATTCATGTGAGGCTTGTTTTTTAGTAACCTCAAATGCGGTTTTTTCGGCAAGTGTGTATTTTTTTAGAAGGTATTGTAAATGAGCCAATTCATAATGAGCTTCTGCAGTATAGATGGATGAATTATTTAATATAATTTTTCCCAAAACGGTCATTGCTCCTACTGTGTCATTTTTTAATAATTGTTCATGATATAAAACCATATTCGCCATTATTAAATCATCAGAAGCAAATGTTTTTTCCTCAATGATTTGTTTTGCAATGGGCGCTGCTTCTAACCACTTATTATTTTTAAATTGGCATCTTAAAATACCTCTTAAAGCTTCTAATACATTTTCTTTTTGTACTGCAACCTCTTTTAGTTTTAAATAATATTGTTCTGCTAATACATAATTTTTGAAATTGAAATAATAAAGCCTAGCAGCTAAAAGGTTAGCCCTTTCTGCATATCGATTAGGAGATTGATCTGCTACTTTTGTAAAATAGTAAGCAGCAGAATCAAATACTTGTCCTGCATAATCCATCTCGGCAACTAAATAATTAGATTCAATTTGGTATTTACCATTAGGAAATAAATTGATGTATTTAATTAAACCCGACTTAGCATCTACATAGTTTTTTTCATCATATCGCAGCATAGCAGATCGATATGTAAGGGAATCCTGTTCGTTAACAGCTAAAGGATGTCCATTTTCATTCATAAATGCCACTAATAATTCGGGTTTTTGTTCTTCTAAAAATATATTACGAACAAATTCAAGGGCATTTTCGGTTTCAACTGAATTAGGATATGTTTTTATGAGGGTTTGAAAATTTTGCAAAGCAGGTTCATTCTTATTCATATTAAAGTAAGTCACACCTAATTTATATAAAGCGACTGGGTAAAAAGCAGTTGCTTTTTTATCTATAACGATTGCGCTTAAAGGCGCTATAGCTAACTGAAAGTCTTCTTTAAAAATATAAGTTTCTGCCAATTCCATTCTAGCATCATTCAAATATTCAGAATTTGGATAATGTTGATCGAATTGTTGAAGGATACTAATTTTATCATTGGGCTTACCCATTCCTCCTAAGATGATTGATTTTTGTAGAGTTGCATAATCTTCCATAGTCCATTTCAAATCAATGATATTCTGATAGGATTGAATGGATTGTTTATATTGCTTTAACATCATTAAACAATCCGCAGCTCTCATATAAGCATCCTTTTGATAATTAAGCGTTGCGTTGATTGGATTAACGCTTGCTACAGCATTAAAATTATTTAATGCTTCTTGATAGGATCCTAATTTCAAATAATCAAAACCTAAAGTATATTTAGCATGTTGGATTGTCACCTCCCCTTCATTCAGGGGCGACTTTAAGTACTGAGTCAGTGCAGTAACAGATTCATTAATATGACCTAATTTATAACCTAATTCCCCTATCCAAAACTGAGTTGGGCTTAATACATTTTGATTAAATGGGGTATTTAAAACTTTATTTAATAATGTATAAGCTTTGTCAATTTGCCCATCATTAATATAAACTACGCTTCGACCAAATAAAATGGCTGGATATAATTTTTGTAATTCCTCATTGGGAGATTCAATAGATTCAAAAGCGTCCAATGCTAAAACATAATTATTATTTAAAGCCAATGCTTTTACCCATAACTGTTTTGATTCACCCAAATAAGTAGATTTTGGATAGGCTTCCATGAATTGATCTAAACTAATAACTGCTTGTGCATAATCTTTTAATTCAACAGATAGTTTCCCATAGTTAAACAATGAAATTTCCTTTTGAATTAGATTTTGACTTTGTGCTGCACAAAACTGGAAAGCAGTTTTAGCACCCATCTTATCATCTATTTTCAAATAAGAAGTGGCTAATAAATACATACTATTTTGCGCTAAGGAATCCTTTCCATTATTCAATTGCTTAAAACCAGCTATTGCTTTATCCCATTGTTTGGTTTGAAAATAACAAAATGAAAGTTGATACAAATCCTGTGATTGTACTTTATCTTGCTTAGCAACATAAGTAGCTAAATACGGTAAAGCTTTTTCATACTCATTTTGATCAAACCACAAATGACCTAATAATTGTCTTATTTGCGCATCATAAAATTGATCCTTATTTATTAAAGCCGTTGTAGCATATTCAATTGCTTTTTTTATGTCGCCAAGGAAATAATACAATTGTGCAATATAAAAAGGAACCACATTTGCATAATCGCTATTGTGCGCAGCAATTTCAAAACAAGACAAAGCCAAAGCATAATCTTTGTTTTTCAATGCTAAAAACCCTGCGTAATAATTTGCATCTGTATAATTAGCGGCTGTTTGTATTTGCCTTAAACTATTTAATAAGGTACTTGCCTTTTCCCATTGACCCGATTTAAAATATAAATAGCCCAAATGAAACTTTAATTTGAAAATTTCATCATTGTTTAAATCCTCAATCGGCACTTTCAAAAAAGCAGTAATGGCATTTTCAACTTGCTTTTGTTGATAATAATATTCCCCTAAAAAATATTGTAACCTAGATTGATAAATAACATTAGTGGTTTCCTTTAACCAACTTAAAGTTGCAGGCACTGCAAATGCTTTTTGAAGGTGAAGCGCCAACATTAAATAGTAATAAGTGATTTTATCCTCTTTATACGAAAAGCCATAGGCTTGTTCAAATTGTTGGTAGGCAATTACACTATCTCCTAAAGTAAGGGAATGCAATCCCCTATTAAAATAGGAAATGGCCGATTCTTCTACTGTTGAAGTTTGCGCATTGGCTCCTAAAGTCAACGACCCGGTTAAAATACAAATCAATAGAAATCGATAAAAATGAGACATGGGTTGTTATAATTATGAGTAACCTAGTAAAAGTACAATACACCTATAAAACGCTATGTTAAATGAGCTTATTGTGGAAAAACAGATTCTATTCGTAAATTTGTCAACAATTATAATAATATGTATGAATTTAAAAACCAAGTGAGGGTCAGATATGCGGATGCAGACCCCATGAATGTGGTATATTATGGCAATTATGCACAATATTTTGAAGTTGGTCGTGTCGAAAGCCTTAGGGCTTTAGGTATCAGTTATAAGGATATTGAGGATATGGGGATTATGTTACCCGTAGTAGAACTCAATGTTAAATACCTAAGACCAGCCCGATATGACGATTTATTGACGATTACGACTCAAATTAGGCAAGTTCCGGTTGATCACCGAATTGTATTTGATCAAGAAATTCATAATGAAGAGGGGAAACTGTTAACCATTGGAATGGTTAAGCTTTATTTTATGGATAAGCAATTGGGAAAAAGGGCAAGTATGCCCCCATTATTGGCTGAAAAACTAAGTTCCTATTTTAGTTAAACCGCCTATTTTTGGTTTACTTTGCAACCTAATTTAACTGTTAAACATGGATCAAAATAAAGCCACGATTATTACTATTGGCGATGAGCTTTTAATTGGTCAAGTGATTGATACCAATAGTGCATTTATTGCTCAAGCACTAAACGCCATTGGCGTTATAGTTACAAGCCGTATTGCAGTTGGTGATGATCAAATAGCTATTTCAAATGCATTAGATACTGCTATAAGCCAAAACCAAATTGTGATTTTAACAGGTGGCTTAGGGCCTACTTCAGATGATATTACGAAGCCATTATTGACACAATATTTTGGAGGTAGTTTAATAGTTCATCAACCTACTTTGGATCATATCATCTATATATTTGAACAAGTACATAAAAGGCCAATGATTGATCGTAATCGTAAACAAGCCGAAGTTCCAGATACATGTGAGGTATTATTTAATGAAACAGGAACTGCTCCAGGAATGTTGTTTAAAAAGAATGGAGCTTATATATTTTCATTGCCAGGTGTGCCTCATGAAATGAAATGGTTAACCGAAAATAAAGTCATTCCATTATTAAAAACCCAATTGAACATTGGCTATGTTAGTCATAGAACCTTGCTCACAGCTGGTATTGGAGAATCCTTTTTGGCTGAATTGATATTGGATTTTGAAAATAATTTACCACCCGAAATAAAACTTGCATATTTGCCCAATTTTGGAATGGTAAGATTAAGATTGACAGGTTCTAATACAGACGGTACCCTTTTAAACGAAACATTGGATACCCAATTTAATTTATTAAAAAAAGCAGTTGCTGAATATTTGGTGACGGATGAGGACGAAACTATGGAAGTGGTGGTTGGTAAAATGCTAAAAGCAAAAGGTCAAACAGTGGCTACTGCCGAAAGTTGCACTGGAGGATTTATAGGACATTTACTTTCCAAACACGCAGGTTCATCTCAGTTTTATACGGGTGGCATTATCAGTTATGATAATCGAATCAAAACCGAATTTTTAGATGTGCCTGCTTCTATTTTGCAGACAGTGGGCGCAGTGAGTAAAGAAGCCGTAGAGCAAATGGCAAAAGCAGTAAGAGAAAAGATGAATACCGATTATGCTATTTCTGTCAGCGGGATTATGGGGCCAACGGGCAAAACAGACGAAAAACCCCTAGGAATGGTTTGGGTGGGTGTCGCCAATAAAGAAAAAGTGGTTTCAAAGGTATTTTACCTTCGTTTTGAAAGACAAAGGAATATTGAAATAACAGCCACTCAGGCTATAAATTTACTTAGGTTATTAATAATCAATAAAATTTAGTCTTATTTTTACTAAAATTTACCCTTATGCCCATTGTTGATTTGGTTTTGCCTAAGTTGGGTGAAAGTATCATGGAAGCGACCATTTTAAAATGGCACAAAAATGTTGGTGATACCATTCAATTAGATGAAACTTTATTAGATATCGCAACAGATAAGGTAGATAGTGAGATCCCTTCTACTGCAGCAGGTAAATTAGTTGAAATTTTATTTGAACCCAATGCAGTCGTTCCCATTGGAACAGTGATTGCTCGCATTGAATCCGATGATAGCTCCTTGATAACAAAGATACCACCAGAGGCATTAGTTCAAAAACCAAAAGTTATATTGAAAGAATCAGCCGAAGAAGTAAAACAAGTACAAAAACAGGAACCTATTGTAGAAGTTCCTTATACTCCAAACGCTATTTCAAACACCACTTCGAATCAGGAGGGTAAATTTTATTCCCCACTTGTAATGAATATTGCTCAAAATGAGGGTGTGAGTATGCAGGAATTACAACATATTATAGGAACTGGCAGTCAAGGCCGAGTATCTAAAAAGGATATTTTAAATTATATAGCTTCTAAAAAAACGATAGGTAACCATAATCAAGAAACTGTAAATCAATCTATAGCAATTAATTTTGAAAAGGAAAATTATCAGTCGAATGCATTTGAACCTATTACAACAAGTTCAAAATTAGCCCATCCAGATCAAGTGGTGATGACGGGTAGTACAGAAATCATCGAAATGGACAGGATGCGTAAAGTGATTGCAAAGCATATGTTAGACAGCATTCATACGAGTGCACATGTGACCTCATTTTTCGAGGTCGATGTAACTAATATGGTAGTATGGAGAGAAAAGGTAAAACAACTGTTTGAAAAAAGAGAAGGAGTTAAACTTACCTTCACTCCAATGTTTATTGAATGTATTGCAAATGTGATGGAGCAATTCCCTATCATTAACAGTAGTTTACAAGGCGATCAAATAATTCTAAAGAAAGATATTAATATTGGCATGGCTACTGCCCTTCCTACTGGTAACTTAATTGTTCCTGTTATAAAAGGAGCCAATCAATTAAGTATTGTTGGATTAAGTAAAGCAGTCAATGAATTGGCGAATAATGCACGTCAGAATCAATTAAAACCGAGTGATACTCAAGATGGTACTTTTACAGTGACCAATGTAGGTACATTTGGAAGTATCATGGGGACACCCATCATCAACCAACCACAAGTAGCTGTTCTAGCATTAGGGGCCATTAAAAAACGCCCTGTAGTGATTGAAACCCCTTCAGGGGATGCAATTCTAGTTCGCCATATGATGTATTTATCCATGAGTTATGATCACCGTATTGTGGATGGCGCAGTGGGTTCTCAATTTTTAGCTGCCGTCGCAAAAGCTTTTGAAGCATGGGATCCCAACAGACAATGGTTTCAATACCTATAGTCACAAATTTTAATTCCTTACACAACTTTTAGGGCAATTAATTGTTATAATTTCGCACCCAAATAATGGCATTTATGAACCTGCGTATTTTATTAATTATATCACTTTTTTTAACTCAATCAGTGATTGCACAAACGAATGGTAATTTATCAGGATGGATTGTTGATAAAAACACGCAAAAACCAATTGAGGGTGCTAATGTTCAATTAGTGAACACAAAATATAAAACTATTTCTGATGCGAAAGGTTATTATAGTTTCAAAAATATACCTACTGGACAATATCAAGTAAGCTTTACTTCACTAGGGAGTATACCTTATAGTTTATTTAATGTGGTGGTAACAGTAGGAAATGAGATTACAAATACCATTGAACTTGTTCCAACCGATTTGCAATTAAAAGAAGTTCAAGTAAGTAGTACTCGAAAAACTGTACGAACTGCTACACTAGAAACCCCATTAAGCATACAAAAATTAACCGCAGAGGAAATTAAATCTAACCCAGGAGGTAATTTTGATATTTCTAAAGTTGTGCAAGCATTACCAGGCGTAACTGGAAGTGCAAGTACAGGTGCAGGTTTTAGAAATGATATCATTGTTCGTGGTGGTGCGCCAAATGAAAATGTGTTTTATTTAGACGGAATTGAAATACCAGTCATTAACCATTTTAGTACCCAAGGTAGTGCGGGTGGCCCTCAAGGAATATTGAATGTATCCTTTATTGATGAAGTAAAATTATCATCCTCAGCTTTTGATGCCAAATATGACAATGCCCTATCCTCCGTTTTTGAATTCAAACAAAAAAGAGGGAATAGCAATAAACTACAAGGCAATGTAAGATTAGGTGCCACAGAATTATCTACTACTTTGGAAGGGCCTTTAAGCAATACAGGTAAAACCACATTTTTAGTTTCTGCAAGGCGCAGTTATTTGCAATTATTATTTAAAGCAATTGATTTACCAATACGACCTAATTTCTGGGACTTCCAATATAAAATAACACATGTTATTGATCCTAAAACTACGCTTACTTTTTTAGGAGTGGGTGCTATTGATGAGTTTAAATTTGCAGCACCAAAAAATGCAACTCCCGAAAAAATTTATGCTTTAAATGCCAGTCCCTCCATTAATCAATGGAGTTATACTGTAGGCGCATCTTTGAAAAAGTTGATTAGTAATGGATTTTGGAATTTAGCCATCAGCAGAAATCATTTGAACAATATCAATGAGAAATACGAGAATAACCTAGAACCAATTAAAGGTGAAAAAACATTCGACTATGCTTCAAATGAAATTGAAAATAAAATTAGATGGGATCTGACACAAAGTTTATTAGGCATCAAATGGACTGCAGGCGTAAATATTCAAAATGTAGGATACGATAATAATACCCATCAGTTATTGAAATATATACTTACAAATAGCAATTCTAGTTTACCGCCAACAAGTGCACCTACCTTTATCGATTATAACTCACAATTCAACTATAATAAATATGGCGCCTTTTTTCAAATGGGTAAAAAGGCTTTTAATAATAGATTAGGGATAAGTGCAGGTATCAGAACCGATGGAAATGACTTTACAATCAATGGCAATAAATTCACAAAACAACTTTCACCTCGAATTGGATTAAGTTGGGTATTATCGGATAATGTCACTTTGAATGCTTCTGTAGGACAATATTATAAAATGGCACCTAATACTTCATTAGGATTTAAAAATGCAGCTGGCAACTATTTAAATAGAGATGCAGATTACATTCAAAGTACGCATTATGTAACAGGAATTGAATACATCCCATCCTCCTCTACCCGTTTTACAGCCGAAGTTTATTATAAACAATATAAAAATGTACCTATTAGCGTTCAAAAAGGTACCAGCTTATCCAATATGGGAGCTGACTTTAATATTTTAGGTAATGAAGATATTAGCACCAATGGATTAGGCAAAAGTTACGGATTTGAATTATTTGCACAACAAAAATTAACCAAGCGGTTTTTTGGTGTCATGAGTTATAGCTTTTTTAGAAGTTCTTATACCAATGCCGAAGGAAAGTACATTGCAAGTTCATGGGAAAATATTCACTTATTAAGCTTAACAGGTGGTTATAAATTTAACAAAAATTGGGAGTTGGGTATTAAATATAGATACCAAGGAGGCACACCCTACACCCCATATGATATGAATGCAAGTCAACTTAATTTTGCCTCTTTAGGGGTGGGCATATTTGATTATACAAAATTAAATACACTTAGAAACAAAGCATATCATTCAAGTGATATGAGAATTGATAAAAAATACAATTATAAAAAGACCACATTAGATTTTTATTTAGATGTGACCAATTGGTATGGCGCAAAATCGGTTGCACCACCTTTTTATGTTTTTACCGCAAAACCAGATGGTGAATTTAAAACAACAGATGGTTTGCCCTTAAAAAAAGATGGATCCAATGCAATACCAGAATTGTACAATAACTTCTCTGTATTCATTACCCCTACCATTGGATTTATCTTAGAATTTTAAAGAACAGTCTTTAATTTGTTTTGTTTCACAATTCGGAACATCTGAATGATGACCGATAAAGTGATGAGTGCAATACCAATGTAAAAGCTAAAGCCTAATTGTTTTTGCTCCTTGAATAAAATAAAGGCTAATAGAATGCCATACACTGGCTCCATATTTAAAGTCACATTTAAAGTAAAAGCACTAATATGTTTTAAAGCTGACAACATTAAGTGATTAGACCAAACAGTACAAGCCACTGCTAATATAGAAAGCCAAAACCAATCCATTCGAGTAGGTACAATAAAACCAGCATGTGTATAGACATTGATACTTAGGATAATAAAAAATAAAAATAACATCCCACCCAACATTTCATAAAACTGAATTGAAAAAGAATCAATTTTATCAATTACCCCTTTATTCAAAACAGAAAACAAGGAGGCTAATAAAGCAGATAGTAAACCTACCAAAATACCTAATCTAAATTTAGTATCAAAATGGAAGATTAATAAAATACCTAATAAACTTAAAGCGCCTATAAAAAAATTAGTCCATTTTATTTTTTTACTCCCCGATATTGGTTCAATAATGGATGTAAACATACTGGTACATGAAAAACAAACTAAGGCTATGGAAATATTAGCAAGTTTAATACTACCATAAAAGCAAACCCAATGCAATGAAATAATGGCACCAATACCTAATAACTTTAGCAAAGTGACTCTAGTGTAATTGGATTTTTTTTGAGTAAAAATATAGATGACTGCCAATATAGATACTGTAATCAACATTCTATAAAAAACCAATACTAAACCATTAAGTTGAATTAAAAATCCAATTGGTCCAGTTAAGCCAGCTAAAAAAACAAAAACATGTAATTGTAAAAGGGCCTTTTTAAAAGTTGACACGAATGCGTTTGATTATTTTTATGAATTTGCCTGTAGATGATTGCCATTGCATATTCAATACACCTAAAATGGCTTCCTTAATAATCCCTTTTGTCATTTTACTAGCACCAATCTTGCGGTCAACAAAATTAATTGGCACTTCCTTTATCTTGAATCCTAATTTCCAAGCTGCAAATTTCATCTCAATTTGAAAAGCGTAACCTATAAAATTAATCGTGCTTAAATTAATACCGTCCAAAACTTTACGATTATAACATACAAAACCTGCTGTCGGATCCTTGATAGGCATTCCGGTAATGATTCTAGTATATGCTGAACCACCCCATGAATATAACCTCCTGTCCAACGGCCAATTTTCGGTACTACCACCAGAAACATATCTACTTCCAATTGCCATATCTGCCCCATTTTCACATGCATGTAATAAACGATCTAAATCATATGGACTATGTGAGAAATCAGCATCCATTTCGAATATAAAATCATAATTGTGTTTCAATGCCCATAAAAAACCATGAATATAAGCTGTGCCTAATCCTAATTTTCCAGCTCTTTTTTCAATGAAAATACGACCAATATGTTTTTGCATTAACCCCTCTACGATACCAGCTGTTCCGTCTGGCGAACCGTCATCTACAACCAAAACATGATATTCTGTTGCAAAGCTTAAAACCGTCTCAATGATAGAAGCAATATTCTCCTTTTCATTATAGGTAGGGATGATGACTATTTTTGACATTTCAATAGGGGGATATATTGATTTTTATTTTTTTATAATACTACGGTTAAGGATTTCAGTTAATTTCTGTTTGGTATGCAAGGCAAAATCACCCTTCATCATCCAATCATAATATTGTGGTTCATCTTTAAGTACTTGAACGACCAATTTCCCTTTATGCTTACCGAAATTAAACACTTCTACCCCATTTTCCATAATAAATCGACCTGCGAAATCCACAATTTGATCCTCGCCTGTGAATTTAACAATACTTTCTACTGTATTTCCAATATTTGCATATTTAGCGACCTGAGCTTCCAATACTTCCCAAGTGGCCATGGCATCTGCTTCTGCAGTATGGGCATCCTCCAGATTTTTATTACAATAGAATTTATAAGCAGCTGTTAGGGTTCTTTGCTCCATCTTATGGAATACTTTTTGAACATCCAATAATTGACGGCTTTCCATGTCGGCCGAAATCCCAGCTCTCAAAAATTCCTCATTTAACATTGGGATGTCAAATCGATTACTGTTATAACCTCCTAAATCAGCCCCTTCAATGAATTGTTTAATCTCATTTGCTATTTGCTTAAAAGTGGGCGCGTCCTTAACCATTTCATCAGAAATACCATGAATGGCTACTACTTGTTCAGGAATGGGCATTTCTGGATTTACTAGTTTACGTTTAACCTGTTGCGTGCCATCGGGCATAATTTTAACAAGTGCTATTTCCACAATTTTATCCAAGCTCACATTAATTCCGGTTGTTTCTAAATCTATAAAGACAATCGGTTTGGTTAATTGTAAATTCATAATTTTTATTATTCTCAAAGTTAATTAAACTAATCGTGTTTTGGTGTGTAATCTGCTGTAATAAATGGCGGAAAAAGTTTAGTTTTGTATTCTAAAATTGCCATTATGCAGTGGATTCCACTAAATGACCTAAGTCAACTAGACAAAATTCAGCAATCATCTTTTACCATCCCTCAGGTTATATTTAAACACAGTACCACTTGTAGTATTAGTCAAATGGCATTTGCTCGTATGGAAAGATCAGAGGCCCCCGATACCATTCAGTTTTATTATTTGGATTTGCTCAACTTCCGTCCAATTTCAAAAGCGATTGCAGAAAAATTTAGTGTTTCCCACGAATCGCCTCAAATATTGTTAATCAAAAATGGTGAGTGCATATTTGATGAAAGTCATGGCGGCATATTTATGGAAGAAATTATTGAGCAAGCTGCTTTATAAAAGTTTATACATTTTCAATCACCATCGCACTTGCCCCTCCACCGCCATTACAAATTGCTGCTGCACCATACTTGGCCTTATTGATTTGTAAAATATGTATTAAGCTCACTATAATTCGAGCTCCACTACAACCTAATGGATGGCCTAAGGAAACAGCACCTCCATGTACATTTACTTTAGAGGCATTTAAATTCAATAACTGAGTATTTACAATACCTACAACCGAGAATGCTTCGTTGAATTCAAAGTAATCAATGTTACTAATATTTAATTCTGCATGAACTAGTGCTTTAGGTAAAGCCAAAGAAGGAGTTGTGGTAAATAATTTCGGTGCTTGTTCTGCATCTGCAAAACCTTTAATAATGGCGATTGGTTTCAAACCCAATTCATTTGCTTTTTGCTTACTCATTAAAACAACTGCAGCAGCACCATCATTCATTGTACTTGCATTAGCAGCTGTTACTGTTCCCTCTTTATTAAATGCTGGATTTAATTGTGCTATTTTTTCAAAATTAACTTTAAAGGGCTCTTCATCTTTATCAACGATAATTGGATTACCTTTTTTTTGCTCAATAATAACTGGTACTATTTCATCTTTAAACTTACCTTGTTCAGTAGCCGCTTGTGATTTTTTATAACTCTCCCTTGCAAATGCATCCTGCGCTTCTCTAGTAATAGCATGATCCTTTGCACATTGATCAGCAAAATTGCCCATGGCAACTTGATCATACACATCCATTAAACCATCTTTTACTAATCCATCCAACAAGGAAACATCTCCATATTTATTCCCCCATCTTTGCTGCATATTGTAAAATGGAACATTACTCATACTTTCCATACCACCTGCGATAATGACATCTGCATCACCTAATAAAATAGATTGAGCAGCTAATGCAATTGATTTCATTCCACTTGCACAAACTTTATTAATAGTGCTGCAAATTACTTTATTGGAAAGTCCTGCAGCCAATGCCGCTTGTCGGGCTGGCGCTTGACCTAATCCAGCTTGAATGACACAACCCATCATTACTTCATCAATTAAATTAGGATCAATACCAGATTCATCCAATGCGCCTTTTATTGCGATTCCTCCTAATTGAACAGCAGTTAAACTACTTAAGCTACCGCCAAAGGATCCTATAGGTGTTCGAACTGCAGATATAATATATACTTCCTTGTTCATAACATTCAATTTAAAGGTTATTCTGCGACGATATCGTTGTCGGGTTTGATTTCAATTTCAGGTAGCAAACGAATACCTTCATCTTCGATGGCGATTCTTTTACTTTTATATAATATCCCCACATTCATCTTAAACGCTTTTTTACTCATGCCAAAAAAGGCATAAATATCATCAGGACTTGATTTATCATGATAAGGTAAAAAATTACTATGCGATTTTAATAATCTGATGATAGTAGATTTATCATCGTCTAATTTTTCTACCCCTTGTTTCCCAATGCCAATATCTAATTTATTCCCTTCTCTAATTTTTTTAATAAAAGCTTCTTGAATAAATTGGCCAATATGCAAATGAGTGAAAACTTCGTTTTTATATACCAATCCTTGATGTAATTGATTTACAATAACCACATAGCCTAAATCGGATTCTCGGTACACTTGCACATTAACTTTTTCGCCCTCTTTTACCGTTAATTGATCATTGCTTAATTGATTATCAATTTTCTCAGTTGCAGCAACACGACCTGTTTGTTTATCAATATATAATTTGACTAAATATTTTCCACCCAATCGCATACTTGATAGTTGTTGCGAAACGGGTACAAACAAATCCTTCATCAAGCCCCAATCCATAAATACGCCTTGTTTGGTAACATCTACTACTTTTAAAGCAGCAATATCACCCACTACGGCAAAAGGCTCTTGGGTAGTAGCTACTAAACGATTATCTGAATCATGGTAGATGAATACACTAATAGTATCGCCAATTTGTAACCCTGCTGGTACAAATCTTTTAGGTAATAAAATACCTTCCTCGCCATCATCCATATAAAATCCAAAGTCAACCTTGCGGTCCACGCGTAGGAGATTAAATTGCCCTACATTAACAGTTGACATAATGATGTATTTAAATAATTAAAATAATTCTGGTTGTTGATCGTCTGATTTAGTTCCTGCTTTTTTCTCCCATTCCATTTCAACGGATTTACTAAAATCTACTAATTTGGTGCCAATGGCTTTCCAGCCCATAATATCCACCATCTTACTTACTTTAAACTTCGCCTTCCTAACTTGGGTTCCTCGACCCGTTTGAACAACTAAGATAGGTTCTTCCGCAGTTGTAATGGTTTCTAAATAGTTACCATTACCTTCCTTAATAAACAAAAATGGCGTTTTTAATGTACTGGTTTCTATTTTAAAGCGTTTAATATTAAACTGGAGCTTTTCCTTATCTAGGTAAACTGCAGTAATAATCTTATCAGGATTAAATTTTTCGATGAATATTACTTTTTCAGGGTCAAAGCGTTGCGTAGGTTCTGTATCTGTCACCTCATAATTACCATCATTGGTAATTACTAACACTTTTTCGTCCTCAAAGGTACCTAAATAAATACCTTTCTCCTCCATATTAAATCGTCCAAATTTATCATCAAACCATAACTTACGTCCCAATAAGGTGCTTTTTCCAGCTTCTTTTAACTTAACTGTCTTAATGGGGTACTTGGTAATTTGATTTCCAACACTACTTCTGCCTTTCACTTCTAATTCGTCAAAATAAAATTCTAATTCCTTAATACGAGCTGTACAATTGGGACTTAAAATAATTTTAACCGACTCCGCTTCTCCATTTGGATTAATTGAAAGATAGTGTACTCTTGATTTGTCTGCGGATTTGGTTAATGGATATTCCTTGTCTCTTGTTATTCCTGTAACATTAAAACGTTTAGCATAACTAATACCGGTTGAACCATCCACATACATCATATTATAAGTGGTTCGTTCGTCATTTTTCTGAAAAACAGCAGCATGTAAAATATCCTTTCCTATAAATATTTTATCAGAAACTTTGACCACTTTCATGATACCCGATTTTGCAAAAGCAATAATGTCGTCATAATCCGAACATTCGCATAGGAATTCATCCTTTTTTAAACTAGTTCCAACAAAACCTTCGGCTCGATTGATGTATAATTTGGTATTTGCAATGGCAACATGCTTCACTTGAATTGTATCAAACTCTTTTATTTCAGTTTTTCGTTCTTTGCCCTTACCATACTTTTTAAGCAAATTGTCATAATAGCCAACAGCATAGTCAGTCAAATTAGCCAAGTTATTTTTTACTTGTTTAATTTCATCTTCGATCGATTTGATTTGTGCATTTAATTCATCGATATCTAGTTTATAAATACGTCGAACAGGCTTATCAGTCAATTTTAATAAATCAGAACGTTCTATTGGCTTTTTAAATTTCTTTTTAAAAGGTACAAATGCATCATCAATGGCATCAATTACCTTTTCCCATGTCATGTGTTTTTTCTCTAACTCCTTATATATTTTTTCTTCAAAAAATATTTTCTCTAAACTTGTAAAATGCCATTTGTCTTCTAACTCCTTTAATAATATTTGTAATTCTGCTTGTAATAAACCTTTTGTATGATCGACGGAGTGGCGTAATAAATCGGAAGCCCCAATGAATTGTGGTCGATTATTGACAATCACGCAAACATTTGGTGACAAGCTAATTTCACAATCAGTAAATGCATATAAAGCGTCAATCGTAATATCGGGTGAAATACCAGTGGCTAAATCAATCTGAATTTCCACTTCGGCAGCGGTGACATCGGTTACTTTTTTAATTTTAATTTTACCTTGGTCGTTTGCTTTCGTAATACTTTCCATCAATTGAGTAGTGGTAACACTATAAGGCACATCCTTAATTAATAACGTTTTTTTATCTATCTCCTCAATGGTGGCTCTTACTCTCACCTTGCCACCTCTTTTGCCATCATTGTAATTAGATGAATCCATTTTCCCTTTAGTCTGAAAATCGGGAAGAAGTTCAAACTTTTTACCCCTTAGGTGCTTAATAGCAGCATCAATTATTTCACAAAAATTATGAGGTAATATTTTAGTTGATAAGCCTACCGCAATGCCATCTGCTCCTTGTGCTAATAATAATGGAAATTTCATTGGTAGCGTTATGGGCTCTTGTTTACGACCATCATAACTTAAAGTCCATGATGTGGTTTTAGGATTAAAAGCAACATCCAAAGCGAATTTGCTTAATCTTGCTTCAATATATCTAGCCGCTGCAGCATCATCTCCTGTTCGAACATCACCCCAGTTTCCCTGGGTATCAATTAATAAATCCTTTTGTCCTAAGTTCACGAGTGCATCACCAATACTCGCATCACCATGAGGATGGTACTGCATACTTTGTCCAATGATATTGGCTACTTTATTAAATCGACCATCATCCATTTCCTTCATCGCATGTAATATGCGTCGTTGAACAGGTTTTAAACCATCTTCAATCGCAGGCACAGCGCGTTCTAAAATAACATAGGAAGCGTAATCCAAAAACCAATTTTTATATTGGCCTTGAACGCCCGATTCGTTTTCTGTAACCTTACTTAAATTTTTCTCTTTTGCCATATATTTTGATATTAGAGACGATGCGTATCTTCACTACCGTCTGCTAAGCTATTTAATTCAACAAAAATAATATCCGTTTTCGCAGTGGTTTGATGCCAAATACCCGCTGGAATCAAAACCCTTGAAGGCGCTTCCACCAAAACCTCTCCTTCCTCTAAACTTTCCAAATCTTTCCATTTCAACATCAACTTACCTTGAACGAGTAACATATCTTCAGGATTCTTGTTAGCAGATACCCCAGTATGATAATGTTGCCCACTCACCGCACCTGCATGTCGATAAACTAATAAAAATTCACCCGATCTATCCGTATTAAAATAGTGCAATGCCCCACGTTCATCTGCTGCTTTTAAATCAATATAGGATATTTTAATTTTCATTTATACTTGTTCATCTTCGTTGACAACCAAACTGCCTCCTGCCATAGTAATTACCATATCCTTCCAACCCTTTTCCCACTTACCTGAAAATGTTATCCGACCTTCATCCGCCAATGCCTTTAATCTTGATACAATAAAAACATCGCCTGTTTTTATTTTCATCTTGCTTAAAATATGCGCAAGTGCACTTGGTAATTTTTGTGCATTTTTAGTTAATAAGGATAAAATATCTTTATCGTAAAAACGAATATCCATACTAGCTAATTTTTTACCTCCTTCTAAAAAACGAACCATCCCATTTTCTTGACATGTTTTTTTCCATTCATCTGGATCTAATTCAAATTCACTCAGTGTAATTGGTCGTGCTAATTTTTTAGCTTTCAAAAATTCACTAGGTTGAATTTGACTTAAACTAGTAGGATAAAATAGTTGCCCTTTTTCATTTAAAAACGGAAGATTATTTAAATACAAAACCTGTATTTTACCTTGTAATTCCTTTAATTGACTCATGAGCCAATAGTAACCACAAACATCATGCACGTTTTGCCCCATCCAAATCCAAACTTGCTCTTCTTCATTTTCTTGCAAGTCCTTTATTAATTGGTTTACAACAAGCTTATCATCCACTATATCAATTTGATCTTCATAAGGAGAATATTGTAACAACTCCTTCCACCAATCGCGTCTTATTTGATATCCTTCGGTTTCATAAATTTCACCTAATGGGCCAACGGCATAATCATCCTTAATCTCAATGATTTTCCCTGTTAGGGTTTCGTCCATATCAATAGCAGATTGCAAAATGGCTATGTTCGCGGTTTCAAAAACTAAATGTATCATAAAGTGGATTGTGTTATGGGTGTAATTAAATAATAGACACAGGTGGTAAAGTAGTTTCTAACCCATGGTATTGCTTTGATGAACCCAAACTGAATTTTTGGTTTTAAATTAAATTTATATTGATATATCGGATTAACTAAATAATGAATTTGATGCAAAATAGTATAATGGCTTTGTTTCACCACTTTTTCAAATCTTTCAATTGAAATACCCGTCTCTTTAATTTCAAGCAAATCTGCAACCGGCTGCTTTGATATAGTTAATATGAATTTATAAATAAAAGTGGGTAGCAAATGAAAATAAGGAAGCTTACTTAAAATGGAATTCGTACATAGTTGTTGATGACCACCAAATGGCATTTGCCAAGGGGGAAAACCAAAATAAATTACACCACCTGGTTTTAAAAATTGTTGCATCCATGATATTAATTTTTTTTGATCATGAATATGCTCAATTACATCTTTTAATATGATGATATCAAATAAGCTAGGAAAATCAACTGCAGGATTTACTTGGTAAATGTCTTTTGATAAAAATTGAATTTTATGATCAACAATATCTTGTTGTAACCATTCCCTTGCATTCACTAATCTAGTCTCGTCTAATTCTACCCCCACTCCAATACAGCCCTTATCAATAAATGCTTTCAATACGCCACCTTCCCCACAACCAATCTCAAGTACTTGCATTCCTTGTTTTAGTTGCTTTTTAGCTTCAATAAACGGAATAACAAATTCTGCAGCGTTGTTCACCTGCATTTCAAAATATTGTTTTCTATTTTTATGAAATTCAAACATCTGTATTAATCAAATCTTTATTTTGTTTCAATAATATCTAAATCAGCACGCAGGTTTTCAATGATGAACTCTTGTCTTTCCTGTGTATTTTTTCCCATATAATATTCTAATAAATGCTGAATATGATCTCCTTGTTCTAAAATCACTGGATCCAACTTAATATCTGCATTTATAAATTTGCCAAACTCATCGGGACTAATTTCACCTAAACCTTTAAACCTTGTTATTTCAGGCTTAGCACCTAACTCTGCAATTGCAGCCTGCTTTTCGGTTTCATCATAACAATAAATGGTCTTTTGCTTATTACGAACTCGGAATAAAGGAGTTTCTAATACAAACACATGTCCCTTTTTAACCAAGTCGGGGAAAAATTGCAAAAAGAAAGTAAGTATTAATAATCGAATATGCATACCATCTACATCCGCATCCGTTGCAATGACAATTTGATTATATCTTAAACCCTCTAAACCTTCCTCAATATTTAATGCATGTTGCAATAAATTAAACTCTTCATTTTCATACACTACTTTTTTACTTAAGCCAAAAGCATTTAAAGGCTTACCCCTTAAACTAAATACAGCCTGCGTATCAACATTGCGAGATTTTGTAATACTACCACTTGCCGAATCCCCTTCGGTAATAAATAGAGTACTTCCTTGTTGCAAGGAAATAAACATCTCTTTGTTTTTATTAGGTAGTTCGTCATTTAAATGGACCCGACAGTCTCTTAATTTTTTATTATGCAGATTTGCTTTTTTAGCACGCTCGTTGGCTAATTTTTTAATGCCTGCTAATTCTTTTCGCTCATGTTCATTTTGCTCAATGCGTTTTTTTAATGCATCTGCTGTAGCAGGATTACGATGTAAAAAATTATCCAATTCTTTTGCTAAAAATTCGGTGACAAAGTTTTTCATACTTGGTCCGCCGTCCGCTACATTCTGTGAACCTAACTTAGTTTTGGTTTGACTTTCAAAAACGGGCTCTTGCACCCTTACGGATACAGCAGCAACAATACTGGTTCTAATATCCGAAGCCTCATAATCTTTTTTGTAGTAATCACGAATCACTTTTACATAAGCTTCTCTAAATGCTTGCTGATGCGTACCACCTTGTGTAGTATATTGTCCATTGACAAATGAAAAAATATCCTCACCATAATCATTATTGTGTGATAAGGCAACTTCAATATCCTCACCTTTCAAATGGATAATAGGATATCTTAATTCATCAGGATTTGTTTTACGTTCTAGTAAATCCAACAAACCATTTTTACTTACATATTTTTTATCATTAAATACAATACTCAACCCTGCATTTAAATAACAATAATTCCATAATTGACCATCAATATATTCGTGGATATAATGAAAGTTTTTAAACATGGTGGTATCAGGAGTAAATACCACTAAAGTGCCATTGCCTTCGGTGGTTTTAGTTTCCTTAGACTCTTCAACTAAAACTCCTTTTTTAAAACTCGCCGATTTTTGTTTGCCGTCTCTATATGCAGTCACTAAAAAATCTTCACTTAATGCATTCACTGCTTTAGTACCTACCCCATTTAAACCTACCGACTTTTGAAAGGCTTTACTATCGTATTTAGCCCCAGTATTAATTTTACTTACTACATCTACAATTTTTCCTAATGGAATTCCTCGACCGTAATCACGAATAGAAACAGTTTTACCTTGGATTGAAATTTCAACTTGTTTACCATAACCCATGGTATGTTCATCAATACAATTATCAATCACCTCTTTCATTAAAACATAAATACCATCATCAGGTGCTGAACCATCACCTAATTTTCCGATATACATACCTGGTCGCAAACGAATATGTTCTTTCCAATCTAAAGACCGGATGGAATCTTCATTATATTCTACTGGAATTTTTGATTCTGCCATAATTATCAATGCTTTAGGGGCATAAAATGCCCTCGTCTTACTGCAAATCTAATGAGCACGGCGGTTACCCCAATTTTACTTTTCACCAAATGGCGCTTTTATGTGGATAAAAGATTTATCGCTTATCTTTAACGCATCAAAACAGACCCAAAATACCCGATTGTTGACCTAGAATACATCAAAACCAGGGCAATTGCATTGACCGCTGAAAATGACCTATTTCAGGCCTTTTTAAGGGAAATAGATAGTGCTGAGCTAGATAAAACCGTTTTTAACCTATCAGAAGCTATTTCCCCTAAAATCAACTGCACCGATTGTGGCAATTGCTGTAAGAGCTTAATGGTCAATATTGATGAGCAGGAAGCCAATAAATTAGCCCAACATTTGGGTAAATCTCGTACCCAATTTGATGAAGATTATATTTCAAAAGGTGAATCGGGACGTATGGTGATCAATTCTATCCCTTGTCATTTTTTAGTGGGTAATAGTTGTAGTGTTTATGAATACCGGTTTGCAGGATGTAGAGAATTCCCCGCATTTCATGTTCCTGATTTTAATAAACGGCTATTTACTACTTACATGCATTATGATAGATGTCCCATCATTTTTAATGTACTTGAATCTTTAAAAATAGAATTGGATTTTGAAACAGATAAGTAATGAAATATGAATTTACAATTGGGTATTGATAAAATTTTAGCACAGCCACCAAATTGGAAAAATAAACGCATTGGCTTATTAACCAATGATGCTGCTAAAACATCCAATGGAATTCCTACCCGACAATCTTTAATAAATGCGGGTTTTCAAGTAGTAAAATTATTTTCACCCGAGCATGGAATAGATACACTAGGTGCAGATGGCGCAAAAATGAATGATAAAAAAGATGAATTAACGGGTTTGAATATCATTAGCTTATATGGAGAAAAAATGATGCCCACTGAGAAGGATTTGGAAGACATTGATATTTTAGTTTTTGATATTCCTGATGCAGGTACTCGCTTTTATACATATTTGTGGTCCATGACCTATTTGATGCAAGCAGCAGCACTTTACAAAATTAAAATGGTCATATTAGATAGACCCAATCCATTAAGTGGTGATTTTGAATTAGCTGAAGGTCCCTTACTAGATGCATCTGTTTCAAGTTTTATTGGTCGATTTAATATACCCATAAAGCATCAATGTACGATTGGTGAATTAGCACGCTATTTTAATGTGACAGAATCAATCAATGCTGATCTTGATATTATTACTTGCGAAAATTTAAAACGAAACCAATATGTTTTTAATGAAGGGCTCAATTGGGTCAATCCTTCGCCTGCATTGCAAAATATGGAGGCTTGTTTGTTATATCCAGGACTTTGTTTTTTTGAGGCGACCAATGTGTCAGTAGGTCGTGGTAGTAAATATTCCTTTGAATGGATTGGAGCTACATGGTTCAATTTGCCAGCTATTGCAATGGTTTGGCAAAATTTATTGCGAGATGAGATTAAAATTGAAACCTTAGTAATTAACAATTCCACAGATAAAAAAGATATAAAGGGAATTAGAATAAAAATAATTGACCCATCAAATTATAAATCGGTGATGAATGGATTGCTATTATTGAAATTAATAAAAGATTTACACCCTCAGGATTTTAGTTGGCAACCATATCAAACACAAGCCAATCCCAGTGGCCAAAATCATTTATCATTATTATTAGGCATCCCTAACGCTGAAAAATTATTTGATGCCCCATTACAAATATGGTTACAACAAATCACAAAATCATTAAGAGTTTCGCATTGGGAAAACGAAATGCGACCCTATTTACTTTACCAATAAGAGCAAAAAGCAATATGAATAACTTGTAACAAAAAGTCATTCCGAATTCCTTAATTTTATACAAACAACCCTTGATACATGAGTACTCCAATTAAAATACCAAAAAAAATAGGATGGACATTAATGCTGGCTGGTATTTTTTTAATACTGATGAGCGTATTGCGCATCAGTATTGGCATTGTTTTTAAAGCGCCGTCATCTGAAATAGGATCTTATCTTCCAACTTATTTTCTAGGATTTAGATATGACTTAAGATATGTTGGTATCATTATGATGTTAACTTTCATTTTAAGTCTATTTCCAAAGCTTGAACCATTTGCAACTAAATTAGGTAAAAAGATCGCAATAGGGATATGGCTATTTTTTAGTCTTACATTGTTTTTATTTTACGCAACCGACTTTGTCCACTTTGCTTATCTACATCAACGATTAAATGCAAGTATATTAGGGTATTTAGAAAACCTAGCCATATCTATGCAAATGATGTGGCAATCCTATCCTATCGTTTGGATTGTCATTGGTTTTTTTGTGACTGTTTTTCTTCTTTATAAATTTATATTATTCACATTTAATGTGATTGAAAAGTGGGATACTACTATTAAAGGAGGCAAAATCATTCATCTATTATTTTTTCTACTTTACTCGTATTGTATTGTAGGGAATGTGGTGTATTCAGGAGGTCAATATCCATTAAGATGGAGTAATGCTTATTCATTAGGTAGTGACTATAAGGCAAATTTAGCTTTGAATCCTTATCAGTCTTTTTTTAGTACAATGGACTTTCGAAATTCCAAGGTGGACATAGAATTATTAAGAAATAATTACAAAATCATTAGTGATTATTTACAAATACCTATTGAGCAACAAAATGCAAGTTCGTTATCATTTAAACGGACTTATATTCCTATAGCTAACGATACCGTAAGTAAACAAATAAAAAATGTAGTATTGGTTATTTGTGAATCCTTTAGTATGTATAAAAGTTCAATGGTGGGAAATCCTTTAAATGCAACCCCTTATTTTAACGAGATGTGCAAACAAGGCGTGTTCTTTAATCGTGCATTTTCACCAGCATATGGAACTGCTCGAGGCGTCTGGGCAGTAATAACAGGGATACCAGATGTACAACCTGGTAAAACATCGAGCCGCAATCCATTAGCAGTAGACCAACACAGCATCATCACCGATTTTAAAAACTATGAGAAATATTATTTTTTAGGGGGCAGCGCAAGTTGGGCGAATATTAGAGGTGTACTAACCAATAATATTTCAGATTTAAATATCTATGAACAAGGAACTTATCAATCAAAAGAAGTAGATGTTTGGGGCATCAGCGATCATGATTTATTCAAAGAAGCAAACCAAACTTTAAAAACTCGGAAACTACCTTTTTTTGCTATCATTCAAACAGCCGACAATCATCGCCCTTATACCATTCCAGCAGCCGATCTGCCGCTATTTCAAAAACGCAATGTGTCTCATGATTCATTACAAAAATTTGGCTTTGAAACAAATGATGAATACAATGCATTTAGATACACCGATTTTTGTATTGCACAATTTATAGAATCTGCTAAAAAGGAATCCTATTTTAATAATACCCTTTTTGTTTTTGTGGGAGATCATGGAATTAGAGGGGATGCCGGAACAATGTTACCAAGGGTATTTAGTGAAAATGGATTAACTAATATGCATGTGCCAATTTTATTTTATGCACCCCATATCTTAAAACCTAAAAATGAATCAACCCCTGTTTCTCAAGTAGATGTACTTCCTAGTATAGCATCCCTAACCAATATTGCATATACTAACACCACTTTAGGTAGAAATGTTTTTTCATTGATCAATAAATCAAATACAAATCAAATATTTTTATTTGATGACTTTGCGAATTCAATTGGATTGTACAGCAACACCCATTATTTAGGATACCCTATCAAAGATGCTGATAATTATAAATTTAAAAGCACTGAGCATAATGAACCTATTAAAAATGATTCTATTGCTAATTCAATGAAGAGGTTGACGGGTATCATTTACGAGACATCTAAATATATGTTGGTACATAATAAAAAAGAAGCCGTTAAATAGTTTACCAAATGTAAAAATGGAAATTACCAATGTTGCCATATTAGCAAATTCAATAGCCGGTAAAGGAAAATCAAAACAACACGCTCTTTGGTTACAAGAACAATTATTACATAAAGGGATTCAAAGTACTATGTATATTCAGGATTGGCCTATTCAACAACTACTTGAATCCTTTTCGGATGTTTGGGTAATTGGCGGAGATGGCACGATCAATTATTTTATAAATAAATATCCAAATTGCAAAATACCCATTTCATTATTTAGTGGAGGCACCGGAAATGATTTCGCATGGAAACTTTACGGCAACATAAGTTTAGAAAAACAATTTAAATTGCTGCTTACAGCTACACCAAAATATATAGACGCAGGTAAAATAAATGAAACTTTATATATTAATTGCTTAGGAATTGGATTTGATGGCGAAATTTTGCAATCCATGAAATCAATACGATTCATTGGAGGACATTATGGTTATTTATTAGCAGTCTTATATAAAATATTCGGATTTAAAGAACAAACCATTAAAATACAATCGGGTGAAGAAATATGGAACGAGAAATTCCTATTAGCATTTATTGTGAATTCATCAAGAGCTGGCGGTGGTTTTTTTATAGCGCCTCCTGCAGAAATTAATGATGGATTATTAGATATGGTACTGAGTAAAAAAATTGCTGTTTTAAAAAGATTATTTTATTTACCTATCATCAAAAAAGGGAAGCATCTACAACTTCCATTTATCATTCACCGACTAGGCTCAAAGTTTACCATTACCTGCGAAAAAGAATTACCAATACAAGTAGATGGAGAATTACTTTTTTCTAGTCATATGGAAGTGCAAGTTTTACCTAATCAATTTTTGTTTCGGTATTAAGGGTTGGATTTAATTTATCTACCCTTTTTGTACCGGCATATAATTCATACTCTAATAGTCTACAATCAATAGTTGCATTATAAAATTCGATACGACGACTAGGTTTTAATCTAATTTTTTTAGCCAACTCTAAATTTCCTGTAAAAATATAACCTAGGTAGCCTTTACAACTATTTTTTAAGAAATCTCCCATCCTTGCATAAGTAGCTTCCAATTCGGTTTCATATCCTAATCGTTCGCCATATTCTGGATTAAACATAATAACTGCGCTTTCTTCTGCTGTAGGAATTGGAGTAGTTTCAAAATCGCAATCTAGAAAATGAATTAAATGTTCAACTCCTGCAACCGAGGCATTCATTTTAGCAGTATCGATGGCACGTTTACTAATATCTGATGCAATAATTTTAAGCCCCGGAATTTTAATGATTTGTTCCTTTAATTTTGAATTTTCAATCTCATACATCGATTTATCATATCCCAGAATATGCATAAAAGCATAATGGCTTCTTAATAAACCAGGCACCCTATTCGTGGCGATTAAAGCTGCTTCGATGGCCAAAGTTCCCGAACCACACATTGGATTTACAAAAGGAGCTGATTTATTCCATTTAGTAGATAAAATAGTAGCCGCTGCCAATGCTTCCAACATAGGTGCAGTACCAGGTAGCTTACGATAACCATGTTTCGCAAGTGTTTCACCCGATGTATCTAAAAATATTTCCGCCTCATCGTTTTTCCAAAATAAATATACCACTGCACCAGACAATTCAGAACCAGTGGAAGGGCGTTGTTGGGCAACTTCACGCATGCGATCCACAATAGCATCTTTTACACGAAGGTTTGCAAATAAATTTGTTGAAATGGAGGGATGAAATACATTGCTGGTCACTGAAAAATAACCATTGGGCGCAATCACTGTTTCCCAATGGATGGTTACCAATTGTCTATGCAATTCATCAGGATCATTACAAATGAATGATTTTAGTGAATACATAACTTGACTAGCGCATCTTAAATTTAAATTAAGACGAATACAATCCTGTACCGTTCCAGTCAACTCCACACCTGTTTGAAAAACACGATCTGTAGTAAATCCTAGGGCAACCACTTCTTTATGCAGCGCTATAGCCAGCCATTTATGACAGGTAATAATAATTTTTCGAGGTGTGGTAAATACTTGCATAAACCAAAGTTAAACTAATTTAAACTAGTGCCCTATTATGAAGCGTATTTATAGCGATGATCATTAACTCCTCATTTAAAATCGGCTGCGAATTGA
>Ga0194060_10000075_pt1 | contig 66883 bp, 63 predicted proteins | sample SepL225m_MetaG_FD_163427 | JGI IMG/M metagenome (GOLD analysis project Ga0194060, IMG submission 163427) | Anoxic zone freshwater microbial communities from boreal shield lake in IISD Experimental Lakes Area, Ontario, Canada - Sep2016-L222-5m | ecosystem: Environmental > Aquatic > Freshwater >... | reverse complement strand
AAAGATTTGAGGCTGCAATTGAGAGGGATGTCGCTAAGCGTCGAATGGTCAAGGAGTGTCTCCTTGAAATGGAGAAAGTGGAGACGTGACCCCGATCCCCCGGTCGAAGCCCAGTTCCGCCATAAGCGGAGGACTCTCGGCGAGTTGATTGCACACTTGTTGAAGGAATCGAATGCGAGAGAGCCGCTGGTAGATCAATGTTCGCAGCAGCGCATTGCGATCCACGGGTCTGCGGCCCCGATCTCGGGGAGACTGAGGCCAGGCGGGCAACGAAACAAAAAGTCTGCTCCACCGATGCTTCGAGGGAAGATGCTCTGGTTGAAGAAGTTCCTGTTGAATCATGGTGTCTCCTATATTTGTGATATCCGACGAAAATCGACATCATTCGTCGGTCACCGAGACAGCATGTTAGGAAGTGCAAGACTTTGCCAATGAAGATGTTCAGTAAAAAGGAAATAGGGGTATCACAAAATGAAAGATTTCCTAACTTTGGCCCTATTAGGGTCAAAAAACACCCTTGCGAACCCATAATCACGAAGATTTATCAGTCACAAGCTGTTGAATTGCAGGAAGTTCCGAATAGTTAGGAAATGAAGAAAATGTGTCAATGCAAGTACTTGAAAATAAACGACTTATAATTTTGTGATACCCTGTACGATTACGATTAAGATTAAGTTACTGCCCAGGATTGGCTTTTATGAAATCTCCCGCAGTTTGGGCAGCAAATCATTGTTGACGCAATGATTAACCGCGAGCATGATTACATACCTAGTGGGTGATTTATTCGCCTTTCGATTATGAATGTCATTCCTGCAACAGAATATGCCGAGGAAATCCGGAATCGGCTTGGTCGCCATGTCCGGCAAGTGGTTTTGTTTGGATCCCAGGCCCGTGGTGATGCAGGGGATGGTTCGGATTATGATTTTCTGGTGGTGGTGGATCAAAGAACCCGAGAGGCCCGCGAGGCTGTTTTGGACGCCGGGGTCGCAATGATGAACAGGTATGACCGTCTTTTCGCTTCCCTGCTTTACAGCGACGAGGAATGGCGAAGTATCCAGAGATACCCCTTGGGCTGGAATATTCTAAAGGAGGGGGTTGCCGTATGAACGGCGAAAAGGCTGAACCTGCGGTATTAATGGCCATGCTGGATAAGGCCGATGAGAAACTCCAGGCCGCTCAGCGCGAACTCAAAGACAAGTTTTATGGAGAGTCGGCTTCTCGGGCCTATTACGCTGTCTTTCATGCTGTTTGTGCCGTATTGGCGGGGCGGGGGCTGTCCTTTGCTTCCCATTCTCAAGCGATTGGGGCTTTCAACCGAGAATTCATCAAGACAGGAATTTTCCCGGGCGATACGGCTCGGAAGATACAGAGGTTGTTTGAAGATCGCCAAACGGCTGATTATGACTGGAGCATTCATGTGGATGAGGCTACGGCTATTGAGGATGTTCATGACGCAGAGTGGCTTGTGAGTGCCTGTCGCAAACATCTCGTCCAGACAGGATTCTTGAATGGCGACAGCAGTACGAATATGCCCATTTGACTCCCATGGGCTACTTTCTGACATCCTCACCCCAAAACGCAGTGCCGGGAAAATCCGTTGCGACCCCGAAAACGCATGGCCCCGGTTCACGGTTGCAAGAACGTGGCCTAAGATTCTACAGCGCCGAGGTCGGCGAACAGATGGGGACAGGTTGTTTGTTGAACTCCATCAGGTCTCTCAACCTAAGCGCCTCATGGTTTGATTGATGGCGGGATCACGAAAACCGTGATGGTCTTGTCCGTAGCCATTCACTATGCAAAAAGGATTTGAAAGCGTGTTGACCGGATGGCATATTGCCGTCAGTTAAATTGCCAAATGCCCATCTAGCTCGTGTGGATGAATCAAAGGTGACGGATTACCTTCTGTCGGTCAGCCATCCAGATGGTTCAGCTAAGGCAAGGTTTTTTGATCGGTTCGGTTTTCATGTGTCAAATTGCACTGGGTTTATCATGGCATTGTTGGAGCACGGCCGGGTGAACCCCGTTGCGAATGTGGTGGATAACGAATTCGGGAAGCGGTATAGTGTGGATGGTGAAATCAGATCCCCTGATGGCAGGAATCCGACCATCAGGACTGTTTGGATTGTAGAAGCGGGTTTGGATATCCCACACATGGGCTATTTCCTCACAACCTCACTCGAAAACGCAGTGCCGGAAAAATCCTATGTCAGGCTCCCTAACGCCACAATTCCGGTTTTTTGAATTTCTGTTTGAATTAATACAATTTTGACAACCTGTTTTGCGGGGTGTAGTATTGAATTTCCTGAAAGGCTGGTGTGTCATGATTTTCGGTATCATAGTAGCGGCGGGAAAAAGTGAGCGCATGGGGGCTGATGTGGATAAGGCATTCCTCTCCCTCGGCACTCGCCCGGTGTTGATGTACTCACTTCAAGCCTTTGAACAATGTCCCTTGGTCGACGGGGTGATCCTGGTCGTGCGGAAGGACCGGATGGATGCAGCCCGCGGAATGACCCAGATGTTTGGCTTTTCGAAGGTGCGTAAAGTCGTGGCGGGGGGCGCTTCCCGCCAGCTCTCGGTGATGATCGGTTTGGCGGAACTGGGTGATGACGTAAAGATTGTGGCTGTGCATGACGGCGCCCGGCCCTGTGTGACACCCGCCCTCATCGAGGAAACCATCAAGTCAGCCAAACGGCAGGGAACGGGTGTGGCGGCCGTCAAAGTGACGGATACAATCAAGGAAGTAGATCGGGGAACGGTGGTGTCCCGGACGGTGGATCGATCGAAATTGTGGGCGGTTCAAACGCCGCAGACATTCCGGGTGGACTGGCTGAACAAGGCTTATGCCAATGCCAAAAAGAAAAAATTGGCGGTGACTGATGAAGCCTCGGCGGTTGAGGCTTTGGGAGAACAAGTCCACCTGGTGCCCGCTTCTGTAACCAATATCAAGATAACCACTCCCGCGGACCTGGCGTTAGCGGGAATGATTTTGAAGGTTTAGAGCTATGGCGAACGTGAAATATGCTGTTATGGGTGATATCCATGGAAATTGGGAAGCCCTCAGCGCCGTGCTTGAAGATGCCCATTCACAGGGAGTGACCAATTACACCTGCGTGGGAGACATGGTGGGTTATAACGCCAACCCCTCGGAATGTCTGCGGAAAATTCGCGAACTGAAGGCAATTTGTGTGCGGGGCAATCACGATCATTACTGCTCGCATGACGAGTGTATTCGTGATTTTCATCCGTTGGCCGCCAATGTGGTGGATTGGACCCGGAATCAATTGACGGATGACGAGCTGGGCTTCCTGAAGCAGCTTAAACTGGTTCGGGTGGTCAGCAGTTTCACTCTGGTGCATAGCACGCTGGATATGCCGGAAAAGTGGGGATATGTCTTCGACGAGCTGGAGGCGGAGTCCAATTTCAATTACCAATCCACCACGGCTTGTTTTTTTGGACATACGCATCAACCCGTGGTGTTTGAGAAATCCGGGTATGTCCGCCGTATAAACCACGTCGGGAAAATCCCGGTTACGCTGGGAAAGAAGTATTTTATCAATGTCGGCAGCGTCGGGCAGCCGCGGGATGGCGATAATCGGTCATCTTATGCTATTTATGACACCACGGCGCGTCAGTTTGAGCTTCGGCGGGTGGAGTATGACATCAAAACCGCCCAGAAGAAGATTATCGCCGCCGGCCTTCCCGAACGGCTGGCCGTCCGGCTTGGATTGGGAGTTTAGTCCTACGCCGTTCGCTCCGCATGTCGTTTATCCTTGCAGAAAAATAGTTCGCAATAGGATGACGATATGATAGCGTTTGGCAGTTTTTTAGGGGAATGCGGCATGAATTTGAAGAAGCTCTTATCTGAAGACACTATCATCCTCAATCTGAAGGGAACAACCAAAGAGGAAATCATTGAGGAAATGATTGATCTGTTGGTGGTGAGAGGCCGGATCAGAGACCGGGATGCGGCGCTAACGGCCGTGTTGGAACGTGAACAGAAGATGTCCACGGGGATGCAGCATGGGATCGCTATTCCCCACGGCAAGACCGATTCTGTGGACAAACTGGTGACTGCTCTGGCGTTGAAGAAAGAGGGCGTGGATTTTGCCTCCATGGATGGAAAGCCGTCGACCATTTTCGTCATGACCATCTCTTCCATCAGTCGGACAGGCCCCCACATTCAGTTTCTTTCGGAGATCAGTCAGATTTTGAATGATCCTGAAAAGAGGGAGCGAATTCTGCAGTCCCAGACCCCCTCCGAAGTGCTTGATGTCCTGACGATTTGAAGTGCTGATCAATATGATTCAGTTTACCGTTGATTCTGGACTGTGTACAAGGTGCGGCCTTTGCGTCCGGGATTGCCCGGCCCAGATCATTAAGAAGGAAGGCGCCACTGTGCCGCGGATTGAGCCGGATCAGGAGTCCCTCTGTTATCAGTGCCAGCACTGCCTGGCCATCTGTCCAACGGCCGCCCTGTCTATTCTAGGCCGCAATCCCGCCAACAGCTTGCCTCTGAAAGCGGGGAGTTGGCCAACGCTGGATCAAATTGAACGGTTTGTCAGGGGACGCCGCAGTATCCGCCAGTATCAGGACGAGAACGTGGACCCCGCTCTGATCCAGCGTTTGCTCGCTTCGTTGGCGAATGTGCCGACCGGCGTGAATCGGCGGGAACTGACCTTTACCGTAATCGACGATAAGACCGTCATGCAGGGAATTCGGGAAAAAGTATACAAGGCCCTGGTCACGGCGGGACCTGGGCGCGTTCCGGAATATCTCGCTAATGCTGCATCGGCCTATTTCGACAAGGGAATTGACCGGGTATTCCGCGGGGCTCCGCATGCCCTTGTTGTGTCCGCCCCGCCCGATGCGCCTTGTCCGAACCAGGATGTAACGTTGGCTCTGGCCTATTTTGAATTTTTGGCCCAGAGCGCTGGTCTGGGAACGGTGTGGTGGGGGATGATGCGATCAATCTTTGAGGCATTACCGGACCTGAAGCCTCTGATTAATCTCCCGCCCGATCATGTCTATTACGCCATGCTCTTTGGAGCGCCTGCCATCCATTTTTCACGTACCGTTCAACGTGATGACGCGGCCGTGATCAGAAGAGTAGGGCGATAAGAAAGGGAGACGTGAGGACGATATTCGCGGGCGCAGAACCAGGCGATGGTTACGAAGGTATTGTTCGCCCTAAGGTGTCCGAAGAAAGGCTATTATTATGAATGCACTTTGGGTGGGAATTGTCATTTTGGGAGTAATCGTGTTGGTTGCAAAAGTCGGTCTGGGTGGATCAGGGGCGAACAGCGCTGCGGCCAAAGAGAAGATCAAACAAGGCGCCATGGTACTTGATGTTCGTACCCCGGCGGAATATGAATCCGGGCATTACCAGGATGCGAAGAACATCCCCTTGCAGGATTTGCAAAATCGCCTGGATCAACTTGGCGACAAGAAGAAGGCCATCGTGGTTTACTGCGCTTCCGGGATGAGGAGTGCCAAAGCGGCCAATATTCTCACCGCCGCTGGATTTATGGATGTCACCGATGCGGGAGGGTTGAGTAATCTGGGACAATCAGGAAGCCGGGCGCGATAAACAGATAGTAAATTGTGTCAAACCTCATGGCTGAGTTCATTCATTCTGTGTCAGCGTGCCTCTTGGGACATCGGTGTCTTTGACCATCCTTGAATTTCCTTAACAATTCGCTCCCGAATCAACTCTCCCACGTATTCCAATCTGCCATGAATCTGTCAAATACAGGAAGGGGCGCAATGGCGGCACAAATAGTGCTCATATTAATAAGGCGACCTGAGGTTGGTGATGATTGGAACGGCGCTCACGGTGCCACAAGTTTCCGACTCGACTGGCCGACTGGGGAACCCGGCAGTAGGTAAATGCTGGCCACAATCACCGCGGCTTACGAGTCGCGGTTATTTTTTGTCCTGATCGTACCCCTGCCCGGCAGTTCTTGTCTGCTACTCTAAATTTGGAACGGGGCCTTTGACAAACCCCCTCGACACTCATCATGCCCACCCGTATATTCCATAAGTGCACAGGGGAATAAATCAACATGTTCGGACTAACCCATAGGCGGCGACAGCGATTGATGACTCAACCATTCCCCGATGATTGGGTCGGGATCATTCAGCGCAATGTTCCATTTTACAATCGTCTATCTCCTGAAGATCAGCGGGAATTGCAGGGGCATATCCAAGTGTTTCTGGATGAGAAGCGGTTCGAGGGGTGCGGCGATCTCATCATTACCGACGAGATCCGGGTAACAATTGCCGCGTACGCCTGTGTGTTGCTGCTCCATAGGGAGACTGACTATTACCCCTTGCTGGTTACTATCCTGGTATATCCCCACACTTTTGTGGTCTCACGATACCAGGAGGGGCCGGCTGGACAACTGATCGAGGAGACCCAGACCCTGGTGGGTGAATCCTGGCGGCATGGAAACGTCGTATTGGCGTGGGACGAGGTGCAGCATAGCGCCTTTGATCTTCACGATGGGCATAATGTGGTGTTTCATGAGTTTGCCCATCAACTTGATGAAGAGGATGGATCCGCCAATGGAGCGCCAATACTTCCCCGTCGCCACATGTATGGCGCATGGGCTCGCATTTTGGGGAAGGATTATGCCGAACTGGTGCGCGATACGGAAGAGGGGCGCCCGTCAAACCTAAACCAGTACGGCGCCACGAATCCGTCAGAGTTTTTTGCCGTCGCAACAGAGGCATTTTTTGAGATACCCGTCAGACTGCGTGATCAACATCCCGAACTCTACGAGGAACTTAAACTCTACTATCGGCAGGATCCGGCGGCGGGTGGGTGATGTAGTCTAACATTATCCGCTTGTTACTCACCGCCAAGAGGGAATACAGTCAGACGGTGTTAATCAAATAAAGGAGACCATCATGAAGACCAAGAGTGAAGTCATTGCAGAATTGGCTGAAACAGTCGGAGTCGAAAAGAAGCAGGCGGCGGATTTACTGGAGGCCCTCGTCAAGATGGCGGTTCGCGACGCCTCGGAGGGTTTCGTCATTCCCGGCCTGGGAAAACTTGTTAAGGTGGAGCGTGCGGCCCGGACGGGTCGTAATCCTGCCACTGGCGCGACGATTCAGATTGCCGCCAAGACTGTCCTGAAGTTCAAAATCGCCAAGGCGGCCAAAGATGCGGTTTTGACACCGGGGTGAGCGGCCGGGGCTCCATGAATATCGGAATCATTGGTTGTGGCATAATCGGTTCCCGCATGGGGCGGAGTTGGCAGAAGGCGGGACATTGCGTCATCGGGTGGAACCGGACTCCTTCCAACGCAAAAGAGGCTGGCTTCCCCCTTGCGGATTCACCCGCAGAAGTGGCTCGTCAGTCAGATATCATTATGGTCGTTGTCGCCGATCCTCCCGCTTTGATGTCCGTGACCGAGGGGGCGCTGGGCCTTGCCCGGGTCTCTCTCAAGGGGAAAGTCGTTCTGAACGCCAGTACGGTCGGTCCCTCGGACAACCAGCGTGCGGCTCGCCTTATTCAGGACTCTGGCGGCGAATTCCTTGAAGTTCCCTTTACCGGCAGCAAGGTCGGAGCAGAAACCGGAAAGCTCGTGTTCTATGTGGGAGGAGACCAGGATCTGGCTGCCCGCATGCAGCCATTGCTCCTTCAGATAGGCCAGAAATGTTTTCACTTTGGAGCCGTCGGCACTGCCTCCGATGCCAAGCTGATCATGAACATGATGTTGGCCAACCTTATGGAAGCTATGATCGAGGGATTGGTCTTTGCCGGGAAGGCCGGACTGGATATGGCCACCTTCATCGAGGCCTACAAGATGAACGCGGGGTACTCGGTGCTAGCTGACATGAAGATCGGGAAAATGCTGGCCGACGACTATTCCACCCATTTTTCTCTCAAGCATATGGATAAGGATATCCGGATCGCCCTGGATCGGGCGGCTGAACTCAAAGCCGCCTGCCCATTAACCGAGCGGCTTAAGGACATCTTCTCAGAGGCCATGCAAGCTGGCTTGGGAGCGGAAGACTTTTCCGTGCTCTATCGGCTGATTTCTGAAAAATCCGCAGCACTGAAGTGAGCCATTGAAAAGGTATGGCGCGCCTGACAGGAGTCGAACCTGTAATCTTCTGATCCGAAGTCAGATGCCTTGTCCATTAGGCTACAGGCGCATGGTGGGCCGGCAAGGGCTCATAGAGGGCGCTTATGGTGGAGGGTTAGCCCTTGCGAGTCAAGCTTGAGTTCTCGCCGGACTGCCTCTATCCTATATCCAGTGTTTTATTATTTATCCATAACCCATAACTTTCAAGACCTATGCCTCCACAATTTGTTTTCCAGACTCAGAACCTGACGAAGATGTACAGCGACAAGACGGTCTTCCAAGACATCAATCTGTCGTTTTATTATGGCGCCAAAATTGGCATTGTTGGAGAGAACGGTTCCGGCAAAACCAGCCTGTTGCGCATTTTGGCAGGCCTGGATAACGATTTCATGGGTACGGCTACGCTTACCAAGGGCATGCGGGTAGGCTATGTGCCCCAGGAGCCACAACTGAATCCTGCGAAAACGGTGCGCCAAAACCTTGAGGAGGCCCTGGAACCGGTTCATGCGTTGATTCGCCGTTACGATGAGGTGGCCGACAAAATGGGCGAGAAACTTCCCAAGGCCGATATGGACAAACTCATGGATGAAATGGGTCGTCTTCAAGACCAGATTGATGCCATGGATGCGTGGGAGGTCGACCGCCTGGTGGATGTTGCCTCCGATGCCTTGGTACTACCCCCGGATGATGCCGATGTGACGAAGCTTTCCGGCGGTGAACGTCGCCGGGTGGCCCTATGCAAGGTTCTGTTGGAAAAGCCGGATCTATTATTGCTCGACGAACCTACCAACCACCTCGATGCCGAGACCGTCGCCTGGTTGGAAGCGACCTTGCGGGAGTATCATGGCACCGTCATCATTGTTACCCATGACCGATATTTTCTCGATCATATTACCAAGTGGATCCTGGAACTCGACAACGGGCGCGGGATTCCGTTCGAGGGGAATTACTCCTCCTGGTTGAAGCAGAAAGCCGCGGTGTTGAGGCAGGTTGAGAAGAAGGAGAGTCAACGACAGAAAGTGCTGGCCAATGAACTCGAGTGGCTGGGCACGTCCGCCCTCGGGCGTCGTACGAAAAGTCAGGCCCGTATCGCCCGGTATGAGGAACTGTCGAGCCAGCGATTTGAGGCGCGCAAGGATGACATTTCAATCCAGATCGCGCCCGGTCCCCACCTGGGCAACAAAGTGGTGATTCTGGATTCTGTGACCAAGGGATATGACGGCACGCCGCTGCTGGAGCAGGTATCGTTCAATCTCCCGCGCGGGGCCGTGGTCGGTGTGGTGGGCCCGAATGGGTGCGGAAAGACGACATTATTCCGTCTGATTATCGGCCAGGAGCATCCCGATGCAGGCACCGTTACCCTTGGCGAGAGCGTGCTATTGTCCTATGTGGATCAGCACCGTGATGCCTTGCGCGACGATATGACCGTGTTCGAGGAGATTACGGATGGACGGGAAGAGGTGGAACTCGGGGATCGCACGATGAACTCCCGGGCCTATCTCTCGCGATTTAATTTTCGCGGGCCACAGCAGCAGAAGAAGGTAGGAAAGCTCTCCGGCGGTGAGCGCAACCGGGTGCATCTGGCCAAGATGCTGCGGCGGGGCGGGAACGTGCTGTTGCTCGACGAGCCGACTAACGATCTGGATGTGAATACCATGCGCGTGCTCGAAGAGGCGATTATGGAGTTCCCCGGCTGCGCCATGGTCATCAGCCATGATCGTTATTTCCTGGATCGTATCTGCACCCATCTGCTGATCTTCGAAGGCGACGGAAAGCTCCGCTGGTTCGAAGGTAACTTTGCCGACTACGAGGAAAAACTGTTGGCCGCCAATAGTGACCGCCTGCTCCACCGCCGGGGGAAATACAAGAAGCTTGCGCTACGGTAGAAGCGGATCCCACCAAAAGTCCTAGAATTGATAGATTTGTCAGATTGATAAGAAACCATCGTTCATGGGATTATTATTCCATTGAATCGTGAAAATATTATCGATTGAGCGTTGTGTCGGATGGGGTTTTGGGGACGGGGCGAACATTTTTTGTCTTAATTCATTAAGAAAGGCGTCAAGCAATGTGTCGTAATTATAAAGTTGGGAAGGTGTGCATGTCCATTCTGAGTTTGAATCGCGGTCGGGTACGGAGCACTGTTGGGACGATTTCTTTGGCGGCCATGTTTGTTTTGGGCGCCCTGAGCGCACAAGCTGCCCCCCTGACGGCGGCGGTGCAGATCATTTCACGCCCCGTTACCCCGCAAAATATCAAGGATTGGGGACTAACCAATACGACCCAGAAGTCCCATGGTTTGGTCAACAATGGAATAGGTCAGCCAATTTATTTGGAGGCTCTCGTTACGAAAGCGGCGGTGGTAACGAATGTAACATGGAGTCTTACGGTGCCGACGGGATCCGGGGTAACCAATCTTCTGGCGAGTCCGATTACGAACGGCGTGCCTCCCTATGACATTGGCGATCAGATAGCCTATCAAGTTGCGGATCGAAAAGTACTTGTCCCTGACGTTGTTGGTTCCACCCTCAAAGGTGACTATACCGTTATTGTGACGGTGAGTGTCTCGAATGGCCCCGTCCGTGCGTCTACGAATATATTCTTTGGATCTAAATACCAGGGCATGTACGGAGATGATGTGAATCTTGGCTGTGAAACCTGTCACTACCAGTTGCCCACTGATAATCCCAAGATGACGTGTGTATCGAATGTTGCGCTGACTGCGCACGCGTCGGCATTCACCCGCAAGATCAACGGCGAAGCGGGTTCTGGCTTCAAGGTGACCTGCGCTTCCTGCCATGTGCTTGGATATGACACCACGGCGGCCTCGACCAATAATGGATTCGATGACCTTATGCTTCAGACGGGGTGGACTTGGCCGACCAATTTGGCGAGCGCTGCGGCGACAAATAACTGGGCACTCATTCCTTCCGCATTACAGGTTAAGGCTAATATCCAGTGCGAAAGTTGCCATGGGCCGGGACTCCGGCACATGTTGGGTGGTGGCAAAACCAACGCGATTGGCGTTTCACTCAGTGCGGGTGATTGCGGGGCCTGTCATGATAGCATGACCCACCACGTCAAGAATTTTGAGTGGGGTCAGTCAATGCATGGCAGTGGTGATCAAGTGAACCGATCCGGTAACACAGATGGCTCCTGCGGAATTTGCCATTCCACCAAGGGATTTGTTGATTTCAGGGATCCCGGATACCGGTTGACCGACAGCACAAAAACCAATTATGTGCGCGGAACCTACAATGAGGGCATTACCTGTGCTGCTTGTCATGATCCGCACAGCACGGGCATGGGGGCTTATCAGCTTCGGGATCTCCCTAGTTTTACGATTGCGACAAACCGGGTGATTACCACGGGTGGAGATGGTCGTATTTGTATGAACTGCCATCATGATCGTAATGATGCTGAGGTTAAGGCCGTAACCGGAATTAGTACAAACAGTGGGTTTATTTCAGTTGGTGGCGCTCCCCATCATGGCGTGCAAGGTGATATGTTGTTTGGGACGAATGCGATCCAGTACGGAATGACTATGCCAACGTCACGGCACTGGGAAGTTTGTTCCAACACCTGTGTAACCTGTCACATGCAGGAGACGCCGGCGAACATGAACACCAATGCGTTGAATCGAGTGGGGGGCCACACCTTCATGATCGCGTATGATGGCGGCGGTAACCCCAGCAACGCGGTGGAACTGACAGAGGCTTGTGCCCCCTGTCACGTGGGTATTGACGGCTTCAACTTTGGTGGTGAAGATTACGATCAAAATGGCCGCGTGGAGGGTGTTCAACAGGAAATCACCAACATGCTTGTTCAGTTGACATGGTTGCTGCCGCCCTACAATGGGCTCTATGTCAGCAATAACTTGATATTCCGAAGTTCAACAACGGGTGGTGCTCCTATTAACCCCGCTAATACAGCGAGGGGCATATCGTTGAGAAAAGCGGCCTATAACTATTGGTTCGTTTGGGAGGATCGTAGTTTGGGTGTACATAATCCCAAATATGCCGCCGCCCTGCTCCGCGCTTCAATCGATGACTTGAAGGGCGGAATTGATGTGGATCGTGACGGCTTGGTGGATAGTTGGGAGATCAAGTATTTCGGAAGCATCACGAACCAAAATGGATCGGGTGACGCGGATGGTGACGGGCTCTCCAATGCCCAGGAACAGGCTGCCGGAACCAATCCGATTCTGGTGGATACGGATGGGGATGGAGTCTCTGACTATGTTGAATTGACGTCGGGATCCGATCCGCTGAGTGCGCTTTCCGTACCTGCGGTTGGCACCAACTCGGTGATGATCTTGCCTGCTGTTGAGCTAGGCTATCGGCCCGGCGCGATGGGTGTGACGCAGCAGTTCCAGACCATCACGTCATTGGGGCTTGGCAGTACTTGGACTAACATTGGTCCCAGTTTCGTCAGCTCAAATAGCATGTTCTATAATCTGCAGTCTCTTCGCAACTCAACCAACCGGTTCTATCGGGTGATTACTCCGTAAGGAGCAAACTCTGCGCGGGGCGGAATTGTTTATCAATTGCCGCCCCGCGTATTATTTTGTAAAAGAGATGCCTTCAGATTGACTAGACGATGAACAAAGTCACAATCAGTTGGTGCTGGGTAATCTCTGGGTTTTTTGCTGGCGTTGCGCGCCAGCTTTTCCCGTTTATGGGGATCGTTGCCAGTTTTGCGCTTATTCCTGTCAGCGGATATTCCGATGCCCCTTCTGTAATCTCCTATCCGGTGAAGCCCCAATATGAAGGGCGTATACGGATGGACTATGATTATCGGGCCGAAGGAACATCGAAAGATCAAGATCTTTACGGGTTCTGGTATGGGAGCGCGCGTGACCTTGCGAATGGGCAATTTGATTTCTATGCTTCGGGCCGCGATCATGCAGATCTGGACGGATCCTCCTCGTTTGACGGGACCTTCCGCAGTGTGGATGACGCCAAGGGGGTGACTGAAGATCGCTTGCTGCAGGCGTATGGGGATGTCCATGACCGGGATGGCCGGATGCGGCTTCGACTGGGACGTCAGTATATTGACGTTGCGGATTATCTCCAAATCGATGGCGGACAGGTGACGCTTTTTGAGAACGGCCCTCTTGGCGGCAGGTTTTATTTCGGCCAGCCTGTCAGTTACTATACCTCGGTGTCCGGTGATCTTGCGGGCGGACTTTCTCTTGCCGGTCGCCCTTGGACAGGAAATCAGACACGATTCACCTATTCCGAATTCTGCGATGACAGTGAAGGTCAGGCCGATCAAAACTACTTTATTGATTTTCAGCAGGAGCTATCGGAAACGTTGCGGACCCGTGCCCAGATGTCTATCCTCAACGACGAGTTCCGAATGGCACAACTCGACAGTTCCTGGTTTGCGCCTGACGGTAACACCGACCTGCACGTGGGCGTCAGCCGCTGGGGACAGTTCGATGCCAAAACCAGGGCCTATTCGCCTCTCTACAATCAACTCGGGACCCAGCAGCCATACACCTACCTTTACACCAGGTTGGCGTATGCTTTCAACCCCAGATGGATGCTTTCACCCGGCGTGTCATACCGACTTGCCGATAGCAGTGACCAGAATTTCAACAACCGAAACTATGGCGACTACGATCTAACGCTGACTTATGAGCCTGTCAAGGCGGTTAGTTCGTCCCTCTCCGTGCAGTATTGGGATGTGGATGGGGGCGACAGCTTTTTGGGATTGAGCGGGGAAGTGCGTTACCGGTATCGAAGGCTATGGGAAGTCAGCATCGGCTCCGCCTATGTGGACTATACCTACCAAAGCTATTCCGACCTTTCTTATTCCATCAATGGCGGCTCGACGGTATTACATGCTGATGGTAGCGTTACGGAGGAAACTCCTTATACGCTCACGTATTTTCTTCGGACAAAATGGAATGTCACCCGCAGGCTGGTCTTGCGGTTGCAGGGCGACATTGAGGATAGAAAAGGGGCGGAGGACCTGGCCTTCAGGGGCCGCGGATCGGTCGAGGTGCGATTTTGAAAATAGAGCTTAAGGGGAAACAATTTCATCCATGGATGGCGATCATCTTGCTGTCCTCAATGATAATGGTTGGATGTAACAAGGACGATGACTATCGGATAGCATTCAGTCACAACCTGCACGTTACGGAGAACGGGATCGCGTGTTCGGACTGCCATGGGAAAATGACGGACGGTCGGTTTTCGATTCCCACTCACGCCTCCTGCAAAGACTGTCACGAAGATTGGATTGCGACTCAAAAGATTGACGCAAAAACCTGCGGGATGTGCCATAAAATCAAGGATTTGCGCGAATTGTCCCTGGATAAGCCCGGCAAATTGCCGCCTGAAACGAGTCGCATTTTTGTGCATACTGCCGCCTTAACGAACCGGTGTGCGGACTGCCACGGGATGCTGTTGGAGAAAAAAATAGTCCGGGTCCCCGAGATGACGCACCCGATAAAGGCCGGAATACGCGAGAAAGCGCATCGATGGGGAATGGATTGCGCCGCGTGTCATACGGGGCTCGATCGTAGCACGCCCCCGCCGAATCATCGTCAAAACTGGATGCGCCGGCATGGCGCGTTGGGCATCGAGCCGGATAATGTCTGTGGCGTGTGTCATAGCGAACAATCATGTCGGGAATGCCATCAGGTTACGATGCCTGCCTCGCACAATAACTTGTGGAGGCTGAAAACCCACGGCATGCAGGCCGAGTGGAATCGATCCCGATGTCTGGTGTGTCATCAGCAGGATTCCTGTGATGCCTGTCACGCCGATACAAGGCCCCAGTCCCACAATGCCGGGTGGAGGCAGAATCACTGTCTGAACTGTCATCCCAGCAAGAGTACTGGATCGGGGTGTACAGTGTGTCATGAAACCACTATAAGTTCACATCCCAACCCGCATGCCGCCGGGTGGCGGGATCAGCACTGCAACAGTTGTCATGCGGGCTCTCCTGAGCAGCAAACCTGCAGTGTCTGTCATGGCTGGGGAGGCGGGCTGTCAGGTCACCCCGACCCGCATGGGGCCGGTTGGCTAACTCAGCATTGTGACAGTTGCCATCCAGGTTCGCCGGACGCGCAGCAGTGTGGTGTCTGCCATGGAGGGGGGATCATAGAGGGACACCCCAGTCCGCATCCCGCAGGGTGGCTTTCCCAGCATTGTAACAATTGCCATGCTGGTGCGCCCAACGCTGATAAGTGTGCGATATGCCATGTTGGTGTAACCTCGGTGGCGAATCATCCCAATCCGCATTCAGCAGGGTGGCGTGAGCGTCACTGTTCTTCCTGTCACGAAGGAACGCCTGAAGCGAACCAGTGCGCCGTATGCCATCCGGGTGGGAATAGCAGTCAGATTCACAGTAGTTTCTGGCCCATCTTCCACAATCATATGAACACTAAGAATTGTAGTTTCTGCCACGATCAGATCTGATCATTGGTTCCGAAGCGACGGGAGTAGGGACGAGCTGAGAGCGACTCGGGTGGCGAACAGGATCCAGAGAAGTTGGAGCAGGGCTAGCCCACCGATAAAAAGGATCATACTTAGCCAGTGAGGCGTAATGCCGGGGGCCTGAAGACTTGGCCAAATGGCCGCCAGGGATGCCGTGATCCCGGCCGCAAGACCTAAGGAAAGAAGAACACCATGCTCGGCGACAACAATCCTACGCACCTGTTGATCGGAGTAGCCGATGGCGGTCAGAAGGGCTAATTCGTCCCGTCGTTCCTGAATGTTGCGCAACACCACCACCGCCATTCCTGCACTTCCGAGAAGCATGCCCAGTCCACCCAGAACCAGGAACATGGCCATGTAAGTGGATTCTACCTCATAAAATGTTTTTAGTCGCTCGACCGTAGAAGTGAGATTCACGCCCCATTTGCCCAACTTGAGAGAAAGCGCATCCTGTATGCGCCGCTCGTCTCCCGGTGGGGTATCAATCAGGAACATCCTGTATCCGTTTTCCGATGGGTAATGTGCGGAAAATGAACTGGCCGGGATCAGGATCGCACCTTGGAAGACCGAAAGGCGCATGGGAAGCGTGCCTAAAAGTTTTACTTTGAATGTTCCGCCCCATTCATCCCTGAACGTCAAGGTATCGCCTTGTTCTTGTCCCACTTTCTTCTGCAACCCCCATTGGGCGGTGTTGGAGTCACCTACCAACCCCGGAACCGTGTCTCCGTGGACAGAGGCGGCCATCAATGGAGCCCACACTCGTTCATCTATGGGTTGAAATGCGCCCCGTTTTTCAAATTCATTTGGATCAACCCCGATTAAGGGGGGTGTTTGCGCGCGGTTGAGGTTCAGGCAACTGGCATCGTCTCCGTCACGGACTTTCATGCATACGATTCGGACTGAGTTCAGTTCAGGAATCTGGTCGAGCCTGAATTTGCGTCGGCCTTCTGCACTATTGAGGTTTTCCTGTATGGGTAGCGTTGATTCGCCGAATAGGGCAAATCCGCCCGTTCCTGAATCACGCCGTGACGCTCCACCTGCGATATCCTCCTGCATGGACGACACAGCGAGAATAAGAAAACAACCGCAAGCAAGGAGTGCGGTTACTGTCAGACTCCGCGAGCGTCGCCTTCCCGCATTCCGGAAACCCAGCGTCAGGATCGTCAGCGGTCCGCAATTCCGCCCCAGGTGTATCAAGAGTTCACGTCCGAGTCCGAGAAAGGAAATGAGGAGCAGGCTGCCGGATGCAAAGAAAACAGGTGCGATGTTCTGCATTCCGTTAACTGTGGCGTATGCGATCAGGCCAAGGGCAGCCATTATGCCGGCGATCCAGGCGAATCGGGGAATCCACCCCAGGCCCCTCCAAGAAAGGGGACTAACTTGTTGAGTGGTTGCTGACGCCTCCTCACCGGAAAGCAATTCATGCGCCGATTTCCCGGTTTGTCGCCGTATTGTCAGAATCAATGTGCCCCATGCAAAAACAAAGCTCAGGAGGATTCCCGTTCCAATGGTCATCCAGCTTGCATGATATCGAATCTCCGCATGGGCAACCGCCCCCTGCCACCCGTGTTGGAGTCCCCAGATCATGGCTCGTGTGTATAAGGTTCCGAGCCAAGCACCGGCCAAAGATCCGGCCACGGCAATCAAGGTGCTTTCATGAATAAACAGTCGCCGCACCTGATGCGTTCGATACCCGACGGCCAGGAGAAGTCCGGTTTCCTGGGAGCGCTGTTGAATCCCGAACGCAAACAACAAGCCGGTTAGCATCAGACTCGCCACAATCAGAAAAAGACTCATCCCTAAAAAAAGTTGTCCGAAATCCATGGCCTCACCGGCCGCCTTAAGGGCGGTCTCGCGGGTCGGAAGAAAGGCCAAACCGAAATCGGCTGGATCCATACGGGGCCGCAGCGCCTCGGTGATTCCCTCCGCTCCGTCCTCATTTGCCCGGAAGCGGATCGCGGTGAGATTGCCGAAATGGTTGGCCCACATAGCCTGTCCCGCCTTCAATGTCACCATGGCTTTTGGGGTAGCCCGATAATCATTCCAGTAGGCTTCGTTCGCCGGATCCCCGACTTTGTCTTTTAGGAGGGGCATCCCAATATCCCACTCCGCACACTTTCCAGCATCGGTTAATCCCGGGAAATGGGGACCCCTTTCCCTCTCTCCGGTCATGTCGCCCATCTCTATTATCCGGCGAATCTTGAATGTTCTGCTTTTCTCCACAAAACTATTCCAGGGGGTAAACTCAAAATAGGATAGCCGGATTGAATCGCCGCAGCCTGCCGCCAGACAATCCGCCAGCCATCGGTTCACGATGATCTCGTCATCCGCCATTTCCGGCGGCACCGCCCCTAGGGCAGGATCTGAAGAGGGGGCCAGGGCGATCACGAAAGAGTAGGGGGTTTCCCGAACGGGGGTGCCGTCAACCCGGGAAATTGAATTGACGAGATATGTGAGCGCCCCGACTGATTTCTCGAAGTCTGACACCACCGCCCCGATAGCCGGATCCATGAAAATCCGGTTACTCTCCAGCTGAAATAGACGTCCCCCCTCAAGGGTTTTTATCGCAAGGCCGACATCCTCAATTCGCCAGACTTTCCGGATGGCCTGATTCAATGACTCCGCCGATTGGCTTGTTCCTCCTCCAGCCAGCAAAACATTGGCTTGCTGGGTTAACCCAGCGGCTTGCTGAAGCCATTTCAGACTGACGAAAGCCGTATTGGGAATACGTTGATTGGCGGCCAGGCTGAAACGGCCCAACCGGGCATCGGGAATAATGTCCGTAACAGAAAATGTGCCGCGCAGGGTGTCTTCTCCCCCGCGCGACGAGAGGGGGGCATCCTTTGACATGAGAGATGGTTTGCTAAAGCGTATGGATAGGAGGTCTCCACGTTTCACCTGAAGTTCGGCAGCCAGTTTTTCATTGATGGCAACTCCGTCATCGGCAAGCGTCGGACCTTGGTCTATGGCAAACCTCCAGAAGCGATCATCAATCCCGACAATCTGGATGGCATTTATCTGCCGCGGCTCATCACCGGTTTTCTTTTGATTCAGGGCGATTCCGCGTAGGAGCAGCGCTGGCACCACTTGGGTTCCCGTTTCCTGTTCCAGACGAATCGCCAGATCCTCTTCAAAAAAACGCCCTCGGCTCTCCAAGGCACACTGAATACGGCCGAGACGCAGCAGGGCCGAGTTCATGAGGCTGAACTTTACCGAATCACCGACTAGCATCGCCCCGACGAGAACGGCGCCGGCCAGCATGGCACCGGCCAGCACCATCCCGTGAGCACGCCGGTAGAATACCGCACTGCGGAAACTGAGTCTGAAAAACGTCATGTTACACCAGTTGGCCGTCGATTAGTTCATAGACCCTGTCCATACGTTTTGCCAGCGACCGGGAATGGGTGACCACGATTAGTGTCATTGCCTCTTGTTTATTCATCATGAGCAGGAGGTCGGCCAGCCGGTCGGCTCCGGATCGGTCCAGGGAGCCAGTCGGTTCATCCGCCAGCAGGAGGCAGGGGCGGTTAATCAGGGCCCGGGCAACGGCGACGCGTAATTGCTCGCCGACTGACAACTGTCCGGGCCGATGATTCAAGCGTGTGGCGAGGCCGACTTGTTCAAGCAAAGCCCGGGCCCGATGCCTGGCGCCGTCGGAGTGTCGGTTGACCAGGGTTGGAACCAGAACATTTTCCAAAGCATTGCACTGCTTCAGAAGATGATGCATTTGGAAAACCAGTCCAATTTTTTCGTTTCGGATCACCGCCTTTTCGGCGTGGGTCAGGGTGATCAAACTCTGCCCGTCGAGCGTCAGGGAGCCGGTGGAGGGAACATCCAGTGTGCCCATGATGTTTAATAGGGTGCTTTTCCCCGATCCTGATGGGCCCACAATCGCTATAGTTTCGCCCGCATTTACCTGCAGCGTAATATCTTTCAATACCTGTAGTCCGCCCGCATCAGGCGCCGGATAGGTTTTTCCGATGTGTTTTAGTTCCAGCAAGGGTGAAGTCATGGAATCTCCTCGGTGCCAGTCTGGCTCGCGGGTTGAAAGAGGACAATATATCCGTCATCCGTTCCCACGATCATTTTGCCTGACGTGACGGCTGGCGGTGACATTGAATCGCATACCTTATCGATCCATACCGTTTTGCCATCCGCCAGCTTGAGCAACGAGAGTGCTCCGCCGGAGGTTACCACCACTTGATCGCCAACCACCAGAGGTGAGGTCGGATTGCCTTGCGTGGAAACGCTCCAGATCTTTTTCCCATCCGCCCGATTCAGGCAGTAGATGGAACCATCATTGGAACCGGCAACGATTCGGTCCGCCGTCACGGCCGGAGTTGTGAATATTTCACTTTCCGCCACACGATTCGTCCACACGAGGCAAAAGGTTTTCAAGTCAGCGCAAACAATGGAGCCATCTCGAGTTCCCACAAACGCCTGATTCCCATCGATCGTCACACCGCCTGCGACGGGACCCCGTTCCTCGAATTCCGTTTTCCCGACCACGTCGCCGGTGTCGGCAGAAATATAATGCAGGGCGGAATCACAGCCGCCAAACACGATGAGACCCGTGCCGACAGCCGGTGAGCCATCCGAACGGCCGCATGGTTTCGAAGCCCAAATCACGCGGCCATTGGTGAGATCGAGCCGGTACAGGCTACCGTTGTTGCGCGACAGGGCGATCACGCTGACTCCGTGCTTGTCATCCGGCTTCATCCAATTCAAAGCGCCATAGATATCGTCGCCGATTTTGACTTTCCATTTCAATATGCGATTTTCGGAATCAAATGCATAAATCAAACCCTTGTCGGTTCCGGCGATGATCAACCCGTTTACCCAGAGCGGGGGCGTTGAAAACAACTCCTGCGGTGGCCGGGGCATTTTGGGTAGGGTTGCGGTCCAACGCTTTACGCCTTCGGAGTTCAAGGCGACAACTCCGCCGCGATCCGTTACCGCGTAAATCCCGTGACCGTTAACGGCGGGAGTCTGCGACACTGGTTCCCCGACCTTGAAGCGCCACCCGACAGACATCGTGTCAGGAAAGGCGGCAGCCGATATCCCCTGTAGGGCTGACAAGAGCACAACCCCCAGTGCCAGGGATGCCCCGCCACCGGGAAATTTTATTATTGGCGCAGGCATTGCTGATATACCTTCATGACACGCTCTGCCATTATGTTTACGTTAAAATAGGTCTGAACGTTGGTTAGTCCCGTTTGGCCCACGGTTTGCGCCAGAACAGGATTCAGCAGCAGATTTTCCAGGGCGCGCCTCAGGCCTGCCGGATCTGTGGGGGCATAACAGATGCCTCCTCCTGTCGCCTTAATGATTTCAGGGAATGCGCCGACGTGTGGTTGGACCACGGGTACGCCGCAGGCTAAAGATTCCAGTATAAACATTCCGAAGGCTTCGCCATGAGGCATGGGCACCGACATTACGGAAATTGAATGGAGAAAGGCCAGCCGGCTCTCACGATCAAGCCCTTCGCAGAAGTCGACGTCAGCGAGCATTTTTTTTGCGGCGAGTTTTCGTCTCAGTCGCTTGAGGAACGGAGTGTCGTCGGGAGTCTGTCCACCCAGGATTTTGAGTTGAAGGAGTTTCAATGGGCTGGTCTGCTTGAGTTGGATGAAGGCGTCCACCAGCGCCTCCAAGCCCAGGGCTTCTGTCATTTTTGAGAGATAGCCGATGACGGGAACGTTCGGCGGTTTCAGTGCGGTTCCGTAACATTCAACAGCGATCCCGATCGGCACCGTGTGGAACCGTTCTGCGGCCACCCCTTTCAGGTGGGTCTGCATGAGACAACTGTAGTAGTCGCTGACCGGCAGAAAAGCGGCAATATCCGATGCTTTCTCCTCCATGATTTTCCAGGCCGCTGCGGCGGAGTTCGGATCCATGGAATTAATCCAGGAATCCTCATCTTGAAGGGTGCAGACTACCGGAACTCCCAGTTCTCGCTTGATACGGCCCGCCAGGCCCAGCAGGAGAGCGTTGGAAAGGTGGACGATATCCGGTCTGGCTTGATTTATCAGCCACGACATCAAGTGATCCAATTCCGCCTGTTGTCCTCCTTCCTCGCCACGCAAGACCGACAAGGTCATGGCTTCGAGTCCGTGTGCGCGGGTGGTGCCGGATTTCTTGGCAACCCACCGGAGCAATCGGCGCGAGTCCAGCAGGCGCTTCAGCCAGCGAGGCGCTTTAGCCAGGGAGGGGAAGTGTTGGGACAGATAGACGCCCACGGCGCCATAAAAGACCGGTATCGTGGAGGATCCCAATTCCTCTCCTTCGGAGAATAGCGGTAGATACATGGGGGCCAGAACCACATCATGTCCCATCGCCCTTAACGCCATCACCAATTCTTTGTCCCGCATGCAATTCTGGCAATAGAACACATCCGCTGTGCCGGGGATGATATGAACCACTTTCATTAATTAATTATATTGGGTTGGATTGGGTATACGCGGGCTGAGAGGTGTTTAAAGACATGATGCTGGCATTGAGGCCGTCAATGAAAGACTGGATGCTGAAGGTCTCGGCGTGGGCGCGAATGATCTGTGCGTCCCAAGTTTTGGAGGCACAGATTCCGATGGCGGCGACAAGGGATTCCGGGGTCTGGTGGTCAAAAAACACCCCAGATATTCCTGGTTTGACTGTTTCCAAGACACCACCGCGGCCGTAGGCGACCACGGGACGACCGCAGGCCTGGGCTTCGAGGGGAACAATGCCGAAGTCTTCCTCGCCGGGAAATATCAGCATCCGGCACCGGCGATAAAGTTCACGCAAATCAGCGTCGGACTGCCAGCCTAGAAATTCAATATTAGATCCGGCCGCCGCCTTTAGGGTTTCATACTCAGTCCCTGTGCCCACAATTTTCAGCCGTCGCCCGCACCGGGTATATGCGGCCACGGCCAGATCAATCTTCTTGTAAGGCACCAAGGCAGACGCTATCAGGTCGTAATCGCCGGCAGGCAGGTAATCCGGTGTCCAGCGCTCCAGATCCACAGGCGGATAAACCACATCCGCCTCGCGTTCATAAAAGTGGTTAATCCGATCCTGGATATGGCGGCTGATGGCGACGAACCGGGTGACCCGGGCTGAGGCGAGTCGATCCCATCGGCGAAGCCAGGCCAGTAGAGGGCGCGCCAGAGCTTTCTTAAGCGGATTTCTGCCGAGATATTCGTTACGGAATAACCAGGCATATCGCATCGGTGTGAAACAGTAGCAGAGATGGGGCGTGCCCGGCTGCGGGAGCAGGCCTTTGGCCACACAGTGACTGGTGCTGATGATGAGGTCGGCTTCAGGGATCTTGAATTGTTCAATGGCACGGGGAAAGAAAGGAAGGAAATACCGATACCGCCTATCGATGTCCGGTATGGATTGGAGCCAGGAGGTGTGGATGGGATGCCGGTTGATGGTATCGGAAACGGCCTTCGGGTTGTGGATGAGGGTAAAGATTGGCGCGTCGGGAAACACATCGCAGAGCAGCTCCAGCACCCGCTCGCCACCGCGCATTCCGGTTAGCCAGTCGTGGCAGAGTACGACCCGCTTGGTTTTCCAGGAGGAGGGGATTGTTGGGTTCATAGGAGATTACTTCGGTAATGGCTGGGTGGCCAATTCTTGATATAGGGCGATCGTTTTTCGGGCGGCTTCGTCCCATGTGAACCGGTGCGCCTGCTCCAAGCCACGCCGGATCATCTCGTGGCGAAGTGCCGTATCGGTCAAAACTCGTAACATTCCGTCCGCCAGGCCTCGAATGCTGTCGAGCGGGGCGTAGAACGCCGCGTCGCCGCCGATCTCCTTCAGAACGGGGATATCGCTGCATACCACGGGTGTGCCGCAGGCCATGCCCTCGATCACTGGCAGGCCGAATCCTTCATACCGTGAAGGAAGCACCACTAGGTCGGCCTTCTGATACATTTGGACGAGGATGTTGCTTGGCTGATAGCCCACCCATGAGACCGCTGCCTCAAGCCCCAATTCCCTGACACGCTTCCCGGCTTCCGGGTAGCGAGGATCAGGCGGACCGATGATCTTGAGTTGAAGCGGGAAGGGCGCCCTCTGCCGGGCTTGCGAAAGCGCTTCAATCAGGAGCGGCAGATTTTTGTAGGGATCACTCCGTCCCACATACAGAACGGTGCGGGGGCGCGCAGGATCGTCAGCCGGCGCCATTTGGGCCGTCTTGGGAAAGAACGAGGATGCGACTCCGTTGTAAATAACACGGACGGAATCGTGGCGTTCAGGCGCCATTTGCAGGTGCTGAAGAATATCCGTCCGGGAAGCCTCGCTGACGGCGATAATCCGGTCAGCCCGGGCACCGATCTCTAGCATCAGGCGCCGGTAAACAGGAAAGAGCCGGGTCTTCAGCGCCCGTGGGGTGGCCGAAGGGAAGAGCAGGGGGATGAGATCGTGGATGGTGACAACGCAACGGATTTTTCCGGGACGCCCACGGGGAAAGGAGGCGAGCGGGATCATATAGTTTGTGGAATGATACACCTCAACGCGGTGTCGGGTGAGGCGCGAGGGAAGCATAAGTTGGCTATGGGGCGAGAATACACTCCACGGGATGATGTCCGGCCGGAAATTGGGTTTATCACCCAGTTCTGCATCGGCCCAGGTTCGCTCGGCAAGCGCCCGGTCGGAGAACAGAAGGATATACGTATTCGTACGATCCAGGCGGGCAATGTGGCGGATCAGATCCCGGGTATGCGATCCGATCCCGGAAATTTCGTTAAATATCCAGCGGGCATCGAGGGCGATCTTCATGACAACACCTTCCGGTAAACATTCAGTGTTTTTTGCGCGGTATCCCGCCATGAGAACCGGGCGGCATGCGAGGTTGCGTTCCGTGCCAGTTCATTGCGACGCGGCTGGTCATTCAGCAGGGAAAATATGGTGGAGGCCCAAGTCGTGACTTCAAACCCGGGAATCAAGACCGAAGCCTTCCCCGTCAGAATCTCAGGGAGCGAACCGCCCGTGGAGGATACAACCGGTGTTCCGCAAGCCAGGGCCTCAAGTGGGGGCAGACCGAAGCCTTCATAGAAAGAGGAGATCACGAAAAGTTCTGCGCCGGCATAGAGCGCGAAAAGGTCGTTGTCGGGAACATATTCAAGGTATCGGATACGATCCCGCCGGGAGGACGATTGCATGCGCTGGAGAATAGGTTCCACTTTCCAGCCCTTCATGCCGGCAATGACCAGGTCGCCATCGAATTCCGTCAACTGTTCAAAGACATCAATTAGGAAACGGATATTTTTACGAGGCTCAAGGGTGCCGACAGTTAGCAGGTAGGGGCGCTCCAGTTTCATGCGCCGCAGGCTTTCCGCTATTTGTGCGGTAGGCGGACGGGCACAGCCTGGGGTGACGCCCAGCGGGGTTGCAAATATACGTCCGGGATCCACACCCAGCAACTCGCTGGTTTCTTTTTTACTGAACTCCGAGATCGTGATAATGGCATCGGCACGGCGGACACTATCGTGGATAAAGGCTGATAAATACTCGAGATTCTTGTCTTCCGAGAATTCCGGGTGGCGTAAAAAACTCATGTCGTGAATAGTGACGATCTTCTTTCCACGGGAGAGAGGGGGGATGGTAAAGTTCGGAAAATGGTAGAGGTCCGCTTTCCCGGCAAACCAGTCGAAAGGCGGCCCATTCAACCGCTTCCAGGCTTGTTTCACATATTTCCCGGGTATCCAGTGGATGGCCTTCTTATGGGCGCCGGGGCAGGGGAAATCAAGGCCGCGACGGTGGAAGTCGAAATAGAAGAGATTCAGTTCATTCCCGGCAGGGATGAGCGGGGCTAGATGTTCCACGAGATTTCTCGTGTAACGTCCCACGCCAGCGCGTTGTGATACGGCCGACTGTATATCCACACAGATTCTCATTGCTTTCGTTTCGGAAACCCTTAGAAATGGTTGGTATTGTAGTGAGGGACGGGAAAACGACAAGAACAGAGTATTGGCGAGGATAAACTATGACGGGGCTATATGTTGTGGGGACGCCGATCGGGAATCTGGATGATCTTTCGCCCCGGGCGATTGAGACCTTGAAGCAGGTGAACGCCATCCTGGCGGAAGATACCCGCCGGACGCATATTTTGCTGGATCGGTTCGGGATCACGACACCCGCCATCAGTTGTCATAAGTTTAATGAGGCCGCCCGGGTAGACGGCATTCTGGCTCGGTTGCGAGCCGGGGAATCCATGGCCCTCGTTTCCGATGCCGGCATGCCGGGGATATCAGACCCCGGATCACGCATGGTCGCGGCCTGCCGGAAAGCCGGGATCCCAGTGACCTGTATTCCGGGGCCCTCCTCTGTCACGATGGCGGTTTCATTGTGCGGTTTTCCAGGGGCGGGATTTGTTTTTGCCGGGTTTACGCCGCGAAAAAGCGGTGCGCTTCGTAAGTTTCTCCAGGAATTCAGTTCCTGCCCGGTGCCGGTGGCTCTGTTTGAGTCGCCATTCCGCCTCCTCAAGGTTCTGGATGAGATCGAGGCGACGTTAGGTGAACGTGAGTTGTTTGTGGGCAGGGAGCTCACCAAGAAGTTTGAAGAAACCGTGTGGGGGACGGCTTTGGAAATCAAGCGTATTTTTCAAGGGCGCACCATCAAGGGGGAAATCGTTCTGATCATTGCTCCCTCCCGTTGACAGCAGAGGCAACGGGTGCTAGCCTTTAGCCATTCAAACAAAGGTTCTATGGATATTTTGGCCGATAGTGTGGAAGTTGCGATTCAGGATCTTGATGCCTATATACGGGTTCATGGTCGCGCGACATTTAAGATAGGTCCTGCACTCAAGCAGTTCGGCGCGATGGCCCTTGAGAAAGGGTGCAGACGTGTGATTGTAGAGATGCCGGATTGCGTGGGGATGGACAGCACCTTCATGGGGGTACTGGCAGGGATCGCGACGCAGCTCAAGAAAACCGGGGGCGAATTGGTATTGCGCAATATCAGTGAAAAGAATGCGTTTTTGATAAAGATGCTGGGGTTGAATCACCTGGTTCAGATTGATGCGGAGGGGACATCCACCAACGCCATGCCGACCAAAAACAACATGAACCTGCATGGGATTGGCGACAAGCGGCAAATGACCCAGACCATGATCACCGCTCATGAGGCTTTGATCGATGCTGCTCCGGATAATATGATGAAGTTCAAGGATGTGTTGGCTTACCTGAAGGAGGATCTCGCGCGCACGGCTCCTCATCCGGGGATTGCCTCGAAACCCGCCCCATAATGCCGTCACGGCATAAGAAGCGACGTGATGTTGTATGAATGTGAGGATTGATTTGTGACGGCAAAACGAGATTATTACGAGGTGCTTGGCGCTGCCCGGTCAGCCACGAGCGAAGATATTAAGAAGGCGTATCGCCGGATGGCGATGCAGTATCATCCGGATCGAAACCAGGGCGACAAGGCTGCTGAGGCCAAATTCAAGGAAGTCAGCGAGGCCTATGAGATCCTGAGTGACCCTGAAAAACGACGGCAATACGACCAGTACGGGCATGAAGGGTTGAAATCCGCATTTGGTCCCGGAGGGTTTGATTTCTCCCGCGACTTTACACATGTCTCTGATTTGCAGGACCTGTTTGGAAGCCTGTTCGGCGAGGGTGGCGGCGTGTTTGAGGATTTGTTTGGTGGGGGCAGGCGTACCTCGCGAACGGGTCCCCAGCAGGGAGCCGATCTCCGGTTTGATCTGGAAATCGGGTTTGAAGAAGCCATGTTCGGTTCCCAGCAGGATATTACGCTTCCAGTAACGGAGCAGTGTGCCACCTGCGCGGGGATGGGAAGTGAGCCGGGAAGTTCAGAGGAAACCTGCCGTCATTGCGGCGGGCGGGGAGCGGTGATCGCCTCGAGTGGATTTTTTCAGGTGCGGCAGACATGCCCGGTGTGTTCCGGAAGCGGAAAGATGATTACCAAGCCGTGTCGTGACTGTAAGGGTGCGGGCCGGGTGAAGAACCGGAAACGACTGACCTTGCGGATACCGCCGGGCGTCGAGACGGGATCCCGATTGCGGTTGGCTGGGCGCGGGGAAGGCGGTGTCCGGGGCGGGCCGGCTGGTGATCTCTATGTGATTCTCCATGTTCGCGAACATGATCTTTTTCAGCGTGAAGGGACGGAATTGCTTTGCGAGGTTCCCATCCCGATGTCGATTGCGGCGCTTGGTGGCGATGTGAATGTGCCCACGATTGAGGGGTTTGTCTCGTTGCATGTGGATGCCGGAACCGAGACCGGGCACGTCTTCAGATTGCGCGGCAAAGGAGCTCCCAGCGTGGATGGGCATGGGCGTGGCGATCTTCATGTGCGGGGGATTGTGGAAGTGTCCACCCGGTTGAATTCCAAACAAAAGAAGGCGCTCAAGGATTACAGCGATCTGTGCACCGACGACAATTACCCCATGGGCCAGAAGCTGCGTGATCGTGCCGCGCAGTTTTTCAAAGCGAAGCAAACCCTTGATAAGGCGAAGTCTGAAGGATGATCCCGCGCTGTTTTGTTAGTCCCGCTGAGTGGCAGTGTGACGCCGTGACGCTTAATCGCGATGATTCGCACCACCTGACCGACGTCTTGCGAGTGGAGGTTGGCTCGCCATTGGTTATTTGTGACGGCCAAGGAGGAGAGGCGGCTGCCGTGTTTGCGGAGCGGCGATCCGGCCTTGTTACAGTCCGGATCGTGGATCGGAAGCGGCAGACCGGGGCGGGCTTATCCATCACCTTGATTCAGGCGGTTCCCAAGGCCCAGAAGATGGATTGGATTATTCAGAAAGCCACCGAAATTGGGGTCTGCGCAATCCAGCCGGTGATGACCGACCGGGGCGTCGTGAAACTTGAAGATGACCGCGCTGATCACCGGACCTTGCGCTGGCAGCGAATTGCCGTGGAAGCCGCCAAGCAATGTCGCACCGCTTGGATCCCGCAGGTTCAAGGGGTTGAACCGCTTGCTTCAGTATTAGGCCGGAAACTGTCTGTTGAGTGTTTGCTGATCGGCTCACTGGAGAGGGATGCTGTTCCCCTGAAAGTATGCATGAATGAGCTTCGGACGCGTTGTCTCGGCTCGGTTGGTTTGTTGATCGGGCCCGAGGGGGATTTTTCACCACGTGAGTTTGAGTTGGCGAAGCAGGCCGGGGCTATCTCCGTGAGTTATGGAGCCCGTGTGTTACGCGTGGAAACGGCGGCGATTTACGGGCTTTGCGTGCTGGCGTACGAACTGATGGACAATCATGTATAACTTCGACGAATCACGGGCATTTCAACGCCAGATAAAGGTCGAACTGCACTATGAGACGCCAGCGCGGAATCCAGCTTGGCGTCTGGGCCCTTTTGAGTGGGTCCGCGCCATACGCTTCCATGGCAGAATTCTCTACGTGTATCATGTCGCCCGAAAAATGATCCGAAAAGGAATCTTTGATCTGGATGGCTACGCAACCCGTTCATGGAAATCCCTGAATGTGGCCGAGTCCTCGGGAGGACGGGTGGAAGTGAGGGGATTGGAGTATCTGGCCAATACCCCTGGTCCGGTGGTGATCATCGGAAACCATATGAGTTCACTTGAGACTATCGTGTTGCCAGGGTTCATTTTGCCTTTCAAGGAAGTCGCCTTTGTGGTGAAGGAAAGCCTCCGTACGCATTTTGCATTTGGCCCGATCATGCGGTCCGTGAAACATATCGCCGTGAAAAGGGAAAACCCGCGTGATGATCTGAAGCGGGTGCTTGCCGAGGGGACTGAATTGATCCGCCAAGGGGTGAGTGTGGTGATTTTCCCTCAGGCCACCCGATCCGCGGAATTCGATATCGACGGGTTCAATACATTGGGTGTCAAATTGGCGCTAAGGGCTGGCGTCCCTGTGATCCCCCTGGCGTTGAAAACCGATTTTATGGCCAATGGAAAATGGGTTAAGGATGCAGGGTATGTGTATCCCGATCGCCCCATTTATTTTGAATTCGGGGCACCGATGACGGTTTCCGAAAACGGGCGGGCAGCGCACGCCGCTGTGATCAGACATATTGTCGCCTGCCTGAAGAAGTGGGGCGGCACAATCAAGGGGGTGGCGCCATGATGATTCCTGATCTCCAGATGAGTGTGCTGTGTGATGATGTGCGTCAGGAGCGAACGGGTAAGTTCATCCTGATCGGACTATTCGATGTCATTGGACTGTCCCAGTTTCCGGCGGTCTTCCACCGCGTGTGTATTGTGAACCGGTGGTGCAGCGGGCAGGGGCTATTCAAGGAGAAGACCCGGATTGTCGGGCCGGATAATGGAGTGGTCGTTGCCGAGGGGCAGGAGGTGCCGGTACAGTTGCAGGATACCGAATCCACGGTGACGAATGTGGAGTTTTTTATGAATCTCAAATTCGAGAAAGAGGGCGTTTACTGGATAGAAATCCTGATCGATGGCGACCTCAAGCTGCGGTATCCCTTGCGTGTAAACCGGGTGGCCCAGCCGCCTATGCCGCTGGGTGGTCCGATGCAGGCGTAAAAATGATTCAGAGTACGATCGGAAACTGTGAGGCATAAAAGTGAGTCGGCGTAGAAATACCTGGGTGGAGCTGGATCTGGATGTTCTGTGCCAGAATTTGGCGATGATGAAATCGGCGTTGAGCCCGACATCGCATGTCATTCTTGTGGTTAAGGCAAATGCCTACGGGCACGGGCTAACTGCAGTTGCGGTGAAGGCGTTCGAGTGCGGAGTCCGTTGGTTTCTGGTGGCGACGCTGGATGAGGCGTTGAACGTTCGCGCCGCAGTGCCTGATGCCCATGTTCTTCTGTTGGGCGGCGTATGGCCGGCTGATATCCCGGATATTGCCCATCACCGTATCCTACCTGTCCTTGTCAGCGAGGATCAGGCACTGGAGCTGTCCGAAGCAGCTCGGAAGAAGGGCATGACGCTCCCTTGCCATATAAAGATCGATACCGGAATGGGCCGTCTTGGCTGGGCCTGGGAAACGGCGGCGGAAAAACTGGCCATTGTGTGCCGTGCCGGTGGGTTGGATATTCGTGGAATCTGTATGCACTTTGCTTCGGCAGGGCGGCCCGCCGATGTATTTGCAGGAATTCAGACGGATCGTTTCCGGAAAGTACTGGCCGGCTGTCAGGGATATGGACTGCCCCGTTTGTTCACCCATTTAGCCAACAGTGCTGCGTTTTCATCGCGGCCCGAATTGGATATGGATGGCGTACGGCTCGGTATTCTGGCGTATGGATATGGCGGCCGAAAGAGCGGAGCGCGGGTTCTGACGCGCCCGTTGCTGCAATGGAAGACCCGCGTCCTTCAAGTCAAACAGGTCCCGGCGGGGTTTCCCGTGGGATATCTCAGCACGCATGTCACGTCATCGCCGACCTGTCTGGCGACCATCGATGTCGGCTATTCCGATGGACTTTCGCGCCTAATGAGCAACAAGGGGCATGTTCTGGTTGGCGGACGACGCGCCAAGGTCGTCGGGAGAGTGACGATGAACTTTACTACAATCGACGTGGGGCTTCAGAGCGGGATCAGGGCTGGCGATGAAGTGGTGTTGATTGGCGTACAAGGGGACGAGGCCCTCTGGGCCGACGACCTCGCCCGCTGGTGCCAGACCATTCCCTATGAAATTCTGACCAATATCCGGAGCGATACCCGATGAGCGCTGATGACGTCCATCCGCCGCCACTGAATGCCCCCATCCCGAAAACAGGCGGATTCTCTCCGATGCTTCTATCGGCAGCGGTCTATCCCGGGACCGGGCAGTTAATGCAGCGGCGTTGGGTGGCGGGCATCCTGTTCGTGGTTAGTTCCACCGGGGTGTTAGGGTGGTTTTTGCTTAAGGTGATTGTCATTTTAAAGGCCTACTATGGCCTCGCCTTTGATCCAGCCAATGTTCCCGCTGAGCCGCCGCATGCCGGCGCGATGCTAATGCCCCTTCTGGTCTGGATATTAATCTATCTAGCAGGCCTTGTGGATACTGTGATGGGAACCTACCGGAAGCGGGTTACCCGATTACGGATGCGAGTTTGACGGCGCCAGGCAGAGTTATTTCTTGATGGTTTCGGTGGTCGCGATCCAGTGGGACACAGCAGTGTACAGCTCGCCCCAAACGTTTTCTGCGGCGATGGTAAAGTCCCATCCGAAAACAATCAGCAAGGCGGCCACAAGCCCCCGCAGTAGCATTTTGTCGGACTGAACAAATAGGAAATAAAGGGAATATCCAGGGATGATCATACAGAGAATGCCTGAGAAAGTATCATCCCCAAACGCCAGGAAGGTTACCCCGAAATGCAGTAGCAGGATGGCCCAGACACCGCCTTGGATTAACGTAGCGTGAGAGTCGGGCCCGAGTACGCTGGGAATGAATCGTAACCAACCAAGAATAACCAGTAGCAGGAAGAAAAACAGCCACGGCAACACTTTTATCTCAAAGGTGCTGACCGTGCGGGCGCGGGCGCGTCGTTTTCCTCCTTTAGGGAGATATTTTCGCACGTCACTCTCTGCCATGGTTTTTGCCTTCCGGGATTTTCCCGGCTGGGCAGGGGAGGCTACAGACGGCGGGTCCGGCGGTTTTGAGACTGCCAGCCTTAATTTCGGTGTAGCAGCGGGGTCAGTCGGTTGCCGAGCGGGAATCTGGATCTGCGCCTTGCATTTCAAGCAGGTAATTGACTCGGCGGAAACAAATTCAGAGACCGTAACGGCGTTTCCACACTGGGGACAGGAAAGGATGATGTCAGCCATGTGTTCAACCTATCATGAGGATCATTTTGGATCAAAGAAAACTGACGCCGCGCAGCATGGGTGGAATCTCAAATAAGTTGGCGAGAGTCTGTGCCACATCATAAAATCCATTCCGGATACCGAGTGATTTATTCTGTTGTCCGATGCCATGGGTAAGGAGTGGGACAAATTCGCGGGTATGGTCGGTTCCCTTGAATGTCGGGTCATTTCCATGGTCGGCGGTAACTATCAGTAGGTCGGTGGCTGTCAATTTCGGGAGCAGGGCGGCGAGGAATGCGTCGGCGCGTTCCAGGGCGGCCGCATAACCAGCGGGATCACGCCGGTGCCCGTAAAGCATGTCGAAATCAATCAGGTTGGCAAAACAAAAAAAGGATTCAGGCCGGTCTGCCAGCGCCAAGACGTCTCTTTCGGCATCAGGATTGTTCTCCACATGCATCGCTTCGGTGATCCCGGCGCCAGGGAAAATATCGTCCAGTTTCCCCACGGTGATGACCTTGATCCCGTGTTTGGACAGCCGGTTAAGAATAGTGGGCTCGGGAAGGGGATAGGAAAAGTCGCGGCGGTTTTCGGTACGTTTGAAGGCGCCCGGCTTCCCGACATAGGGACGGGCGATCACCCGGCCCACAATGTAGGGATCGCATAACTCCCGGGCAATCCGGCACCCTTCGTAGAGTTCATGAAGGGGAATGATGGCCTCATGCGCGGCGATCTGGAAGACGGAGTCGCCGCTGGTGTATATGATCCAGGCACCGTCCCGGATTTGTTGAGCCCCAAGTTCGTCAATAATGGCGGTTCCGCTGGCCGCCTTGTTGCCGATGGTTTTCCGGCCGGTGCGCCGTTCAAATTCGCGGATCATGGCATCGGGAAAGGAGGGAGAATCATGCGGAAACAGATGGAATCCTTTTTTCATCAGGAGTCCGGCCATTTCCCAATGTCCCGTGGTGGTATCCTTGCCTTGGGAGCGCTCCCGCATGGCGCCAAAACCGCCGATGGCAGGCGTTACGGCTACAACCCCAGGTATGGCAAGGCCACCCGGTAGGAGCGGAAAAATATTTCCGAGGCCCAACGCTTGAAGCGTGGGCAGTCGTAATCCCCCGACCGCCTGTCCGATATGCGCCAGTGTGTTGGCGCCGACATCGCCATAGGCATCAGCATCCGGTGCTGCGCCAATTCCCACTGAATCAAGGACGATGAGGAACGCTTTCATGGTGCTGTAATGATGGAAATTCCGGCGCTGGTGCCAAGTCGCGTGGCCCCGGCCTTGATCATGGCTTCCGCATCCGCCAGGGTCCGGATCCCGCCACTGGCCTTGACTCCAGTGAGGGCGCCGACGGTCGCCCGCATCAGGGCGACATCCTGAACCGTGGCGCCACCGGTGCTGAACCCGGTTGAAGTTTTAACGAAGCGCGCTCCGGCTTCCTCGGCCAGTTTGCATGCCGTTACTTGCTCGTCATGGGTCAGAAGGCAGGTCTCAAGGATAACCTTTACCCCACACTCCGACCCGGCGGCGTGAACCACGGCGCGGATATCGGCAAGCGCCTTAGCATATTTATTTTCTTTGATGGCCCCTATGGCTAGCACCATATCCACCTCCCTGGCGCCGGTTGTGGCGGCCTGTTCGGCTTCAAACGCCTTACTCTCGGTGGTCGATGCACCGAGCGGAAACCCGACGACGGTGCAGGGGAGCACCAGTGACCCTTTCAGGTTGAGTACGGCGATTGGGAGCAGTGCGGGAGTCACGCACACAGCGGCAAAACCATAGGTCAAGGCTTCCTGGCAGAGCCGTTCAATGTCACGGGTGGTGGCTTCCGGTTTCAGGAGCGTATGATCGATCATAGCCGCAATGTGGCGCCTGTTTTCATCCAGCGTTGTCAGGGTCAGGCTCATCGGGGTTGTTTCTTTCATCTCTCTTTGGTATCGTAATATCGGGAAGAGTGCAATATGAACACGCTTAAAATCGCAGAGTACTGGCACGCAGAAGAGGGTGGCTTTGTACGCTGTGACCTTTGCCCTCATCATTGTCGATTGCGGGAGGGACAGAAGGGGCGATGTAAGGTTCGGGCGGTTTTGGAGGGGCAATTGCTGGCGTTGGGGTATGGTTTGGTGTCGTCCGCCCATGTGGATCCCATTGAAAAGAAGCCTCTCTATCATTTTTGTCCTGGAGTACCCATTTACAGCCTGGGGGGATGGGGGTGCAATTTCGGCTGCACATTCTGCCAAAACTGGTCGATTTCACAGGCTTTTCACAATTCGCAGCCGCCTTTGAGGCCTGATCGGGTTCCGCTTAATATGCGACGGGAAGACTGCAATCTGGTGGCCTATACCTACAATGAACCACTGGTGGGATTCGAATTTGTTCGGGATACCAGTCGACTTGTGCGTGAGGCTGGCGGCAAGAATGTGCTGGTGACCAACGGGTATGTTGAGGAGGCGCCGGCAGCTGAGTTATTGCCGCTTACAGATGCGTTGAACGTGGACATCAAAAGCATGGAAGATTCGTTTTACCGCTCGACCTGCAAAGGAACTCTTTCACCTGTCTTAAGGTTTTGTAAACAGGCGGTGAAGGTGGGTTGTCATTTGGAAATCACGAATCTGATCATTCCCGGGCTAAATGATACCGAGGCTGGATTTGAGCGTCTTGCCGGTTGGATTCATGACGAACTGGGGCCCCTGACACCACTGCACTTGAGCGCCTATCACCAGGATTACAAACAGGAAGCCCCCGCCACGCCTTTGCCCACCCTTCTGCGGGCAAGGGAAATTTGCCGGCTCAAACTGTCGTATGTTTACACGGGGAATGTGGCGGACAGTCACGGGCAGAATACCTGCTGTCCGTCCTGCGGCGCGGTTTTGATTGAGCGCTGGGGATTCCAGTCGAAATATTCCGATCTTCGGGATGGAGCCTGTTCAAGGTGCGGACGGAAAGCCGACATCATTGATTATTCGTCATCAGTGGTATCGGTGGTCGCTTCAGCTTTATAGCTGTCCTTTACGCGGTCACCGGCCACCAGTGAGTTCTGCCATTCATTAAAAATGATCCTGGCGCGCCGGCGGATGACGTTCATGACAACCTGATTTTGAATGGTTGAGAGTTCATCCTGTCCCGCAGGTTTGCGGTCGACAACATAGGCAATCATCATGCCACTGGTACCAGGCAGGACATCGCTGAGTTCCCCGGGGTTCCTCAGGGTGATGTCGCTGAGAATTTCGGAGGAACTTAAGGCGTCGGGTGCGGCGGAGGCAGAAAAATATTCCGTTGTGGAAACAGTCATTGCTCTTTCCTGTGCCAGCGCGGCGAACGTCTTCTTGTTGTTCAGGCCGGCTTGAAAGAACTGATGAAGTTCCCTGCCGCGAGCTTCCATTGCGGACTGGATGGCTTTGGCGGTCGCCAGGGGACGAACCTGATCTTTCACCTCTGTAAACTCGGGGATATAGGCCTCGGTGTTAGTGGTGAGCGCCAGCAGGTAGGCGTGATTCGTTCCGGCAATGGCTGTGCTGAAATACTCATCAGCGGTGGGGCGCAAACGGAATGCCGCCTCATTAAAAGCCAATCCGGCATCCACGCCGGGGACAGTGCTTTCGGAGTCAAATAACCCTGTGTTGTGCAGGGTAAGTTTGGCGTTTTTGACGACCGTCTCGAATGTCTGGGAATTGCCGTCGCGATCCGGAACCATGGCATCGCTCAGATTATTGATGGCATCACGCGCCATCTGAATGGCGGCTTCGTGAAGAAGTTTGTTGGAGATCACGGCGGTTACCGTCTCCAGCGGCGAGGCGGTCTTGACACCGTTGGTGTCGGTGACGCTGTAATCATCGGTATGAGCGAGGTAATACTCTTCGATGGCGTTGGTATCCACCGTGTCAGTCGCTTTGGTCAGATAATTGGAGGCTGGAATCTGGATATAGCGGACACTGACTTTTTTTGGCACGACGAACTCGTTGGTATGGGAGGCGTAATAGGTTTGGAGATCGGCCTCGCTCACCTTGACATCGCCGGCTGCAATCTGGTTGGTTCCAAGGCTTACATAGTCCACCTTGAAAGAATCCGCATAACGGGCGGCCATGCGGCTGACTTCCTCGGGCGCCAGCCAGACGGCGGAGGCCGTGAGGCCGTGAAGCTTCTGCAGGATGATGTTCTCGGCGAGTTGATGTTCATACTGGGCGGCTGTGGCGTTCAGCTTGCTCAGTCCATTTTGTATGAACTGCTGGTAATGCTGCGGGCTAAACTGACCTTCGGTTTGGAACTGAGGATCGCGGGTGATGGAGGCCAGGACTTCATCCGGGGTAGCGGTCAGGTTTAGTTCGCGGGCGGCGCGGAGGGCGGCAATCCGCTTCCAAGACATGTCTCGCAACTCTTTGTCCACCTTGGGAGTGATAGTCACCACCCGGCCAAGCATGATACAGAGGTTGAGGTAAGTGTTAAAGCGGGCCTGGCGCAACTCGGCATCCGATACGGGCTTTCCGTCAATGGTGCCGACATTATTGACGGGCTGTGCCGTGTCGCATCCGCCCCGTGGACTGAACCAGCCAACGAAGGTGATAATGACAATACTGCCGAAAATCCACCACACAACCTTGTTGTGGATCATCTTGTTGAACTTCATGATCATCATGATAGGACGCCTTTCCCCAATATTAAAACACAGAACCCACCCTTACTAGGGCAGGTAGCCGCTATGGATACTGGGTTAGAGGGGGGGTGTCAAGAAGCAATGATTTGACGAAGGGTCTGTGACAATGGCAGACTCCGCGATCAAGACCATCAACCGGAGAATCAAGGTGAGTTATCCGATTATTGAAGCCGCTGACGTACGAAAGACCTATGGCGCATTCACAGCGGTGGATGGCGTTTCGTTCAGCGTGACTCACGGCGAACTCTTCGGAATCCTCGGCCCCAATGGCGCCGGGAAAACCTCTACCATTCGTATGATCTACGGTTATTCCCCATTGAGTGGCGGCTCCCTGCGGGTGTTTGGATCTGATATTGAAAGCGCGTGGCGTACTATCCGGGCCAAATTGGGCGTCTGCCATCAGGAGAATAACCTAGACACCGAAATGTCTGTCCGTCAGAATCTGGAAGTCTTTGCCGGTTTCTTTGGTATGCCCCGCCGAGAGGCGGCGGAGAGTGCCACACGACTTCTTGATTTTTTTGGACTTACTCACAAGGAAAGCGCCCAGGTCAATGAACTCTCTGGCGGTATGATGCGCCGCCTCGTCATCGCCCGCGCCCTGATCAACAATCCCGAACTTCTGATCCTGGACGAACCCACCACCGGATTGGATCCCCAGACCCGGCATCAATTGTGGGATAAGCTGGCCCAACTCAAACAAAGCGGCGTTACCATCCTGCTGACCACCCATTACATGGAAGAGGCCGCCCGCCTGTGCGATCGATTGATCATCATTGACCATGGACGCATCCTCGTGGAAGGACACCCGCGGGAGCTTATTGAACGGTTCGGCGGTGAAACCCTTGAGGATGTGTTCCTTATATTGACGGGGCGGGAATTGCGGGACTGAGAGTGGGTCGGAGAAGCCGTGGCATGACACATAAAAACGCAGTGTTGACTTGGCGCCTGATGCGAGTCTGGCGTCGTGACTGGCTTGTCAATAAGCGGTCATGGCATATCAATTTCCTGGTGCCCCTGCTGGAGCCTTTGCTTTACGTGGCTTCTTTCGGTATCGGGTTTCGCCTGCTTATCCCGGAGATTGTCTATCAGGGGCAGGTTATGCCCTACCTCAACTTTATGGCCCCCGCGATTATCGCCACCAACATAATGTACACGGCCTTTTTCGAGAATGCCTTCTCATCGTTTGTCCGCATGTACTACCAGAAAACCTATGATGCCATCATGGCTACCCCGTTGTCGGTCGAGGAGGTCGTCGCCGGCGAGATCGTCTGGGGTGCCACGAAATCCCTCATGGCAGCGGCCGTGATGATGGCGGCCCTGAGCCTGTTCGGGCTGATCCATTACCCCGGTGGGTTGGGCATTTTGCCGGTCGCCTTTTTGGGCGGTCTTGGGTTCGGCGCCACCGCCATGGTATGTACGGGGGTGGTCAAACACATCGATATGTTCAACCTGCCGATTTTCTTACTCATTACCCCTATGTACTTGTTCAGTGGCACGTTTTTCCCATTAGACAACCTGCCGGGTTGGGCGCAGACGGTTGCCTGGTGCCTGCCCTTGACCCACCTGGTTGCATTGACCCGTGGCTTGGCGTTTGGAACGTTACCCACCCTTCAAGCGTTTATATCTATCGCCTATCTCGTCATCTTCGCCGTCCTGGTATTCCCTATCGCCCTGATCGTCATGCGGCGCAGATTGATCAAGTAGGGATCCTGAATGCCAAGAACAAGGGGTTTTATCACCAATTGTAAACTGACTTCTTTGCTACATTCCCAGGACTGTGGCGTTGGTGGGCTGGATATCAAGTTGAAACGCATTGATGCCGCAGGATCCCTTTATGAATGCCTGGGCTGAACCTGATACGCCTAGAGCAATCGCAACATCCTTTTCATCACCCAGCGTGCCTTGAAAAAAAGCAAACCGGCCATTTTCGGATACTGTGGAATCGCTGTCTTCGTATTTTGTTGTACCAACAGGTGCAATGCTTTGGATTGTAGAATCAATGTCGCTTGGCAGACGGACGGACATTGCCACAAGGCCAAGCGGGCCCGTCTTAGATGGCTTAAACCGCATGATGGCAATGAGGCCATTTGTGGTCTGCTGGACTTCCGTGCCTGTAAAAACCAATAGGTTCTTGTCGGTGTGGGAGGGACTCGGAACAGGTGATGTTATGACCACATTCTGCTTGACGGGCGCGGGAGTTTGGGCGGGAGTAGGGGGTTGAGGTTGGAGCGAATTATTCAGAAGCGCAAGGTTCTGATCCTGAAGTTGATTGTAGTTTGTTTTCAAGCGGGCAAGCTCGGATTGCTGCCTCCACAGTAAAAGCAGTAGGAGTGCAATGCCGACCATAGTAATGCCACGGAGAAAAACGGTGCGAGAGGGTTTGTTTGTGCTCATAAGATGATTTACTTTGCCTTGAAGGCATGTACATATCAAGTCCTTTTGTGGTCACATAAAACTATTGATGAAAGATGACCGCAATAGTACTGTTTATGTCAGTGGCGAGTCGGGTGGGGGTCTGCTTGGGTAAGCGGATTTATTTCAAGTCCGAAATGGCGCCATGAAAACAGGGAGGTCGTATGCGAAATGTTTTGAGTACTTCGTTCGGGTTAGGAATGGTTTTGGCGGGATCCATGGTGTTGAGTAGCGCGGCCGCGGATCGTGATGCGTCGCTGTATGCGGGAACCAAGTCCTGTGCGATGTGCCACAAAAAGGCGGATACGGGCGATCAGTTTGGTAAGTGGCAGGGAAGCCCCCATGCCAAGGCTTATGAAATGCTGTCGAGTGCTGAATCCAAAGCGATGGCGGCCAAGGCCGGTGTGGAAGATCCCCAGAAAAGCGGCAAGTGCTTGAAGTGCCATTCGACGGCTTACAATCTGACGGAGCAGGTGCAAACTGAAAAGATTCCCGTCGAGGATGGCGTCAGTTGCGAGTCCTGTCATGGGCCGGGCAAGAACTACAAAGCCAAGGCCGTAATGGAAGATCAGAAGAAAGCCATTGAAGCTGGCATGGTTTACCCAGCCACGACCAGTTGCGTATTCTGCCACAACGATCAGTCGCCTGCCTGGAAGGCGGATCGGTATACGACAAAAGACGGCAAGAAGGTCGGGTTTGATATTGATCAAGCCTTCGAGAAAATCAAGCATCCTGATTCCAACGTCCACAAAAAGTAACCCGTTCAAATAACCCACCCCTTTTCCCTCCCTGGAGGGGTTGGGGTGGGTTTGTTATTGTTCGCTATGAGTGATCCCATCGAAAAATCAAATCAGCCCGCAGCGCATGCGCTGGGAAATCCCGTCACGAAGGTGCTCGGGTCGCTTAAGTTTGCCCTGACGGTGATTTTGCTGCTTGCTTTGGCCTGTATTGCCGGAACCTTGATCCCGCAAGGGGCGCAGGTGGAACCCTATCTGGCGCGACCTGGCGGGCATCCGGTGCTGGGCATGTTGTCAGCGCTGGGGTTGACACGCGTATTTTATTCATGGTGGTTTGTCGGCTTGTTGTTTGCCTTGGCGTCCAGTTTGATGGTTTGTACGGGACGGCGGTATCATGCGATCAAGCGTGCAAAAGGTGCGGCGCGTATCAGGGTTATAGGATCATTCATCACCCATGTCAGTCTCCTACTGGTTTTAGCGGGAGGGGTGGTGCGTGTCATCTGGGGGCAGAAAGGTATGATCCAGTTTCGAGAGGGAGAGATTGTGGAAAGCGCGGAAAGTCCTGATGGCCCCATGGCGCTACCTTTCTCGCTTCGCCTGAGCAAATTTGAGTTGGAGTTTCATAAAAATCCGGAGGAATCTAAAGATGCTACAGGGGATAGGCTGCAGGTTCAATGGGCTGAGAAAAATTGGGTGACCCATTTCTCGACCGAGTTGAATGTGGAACATCCCGTGACGCCGCCGGATGCCGCAGCGGGATCAAGACCGTCGTTTGTCGTCAAGGTGCTGCGTCATGTGTCCGACTTTGCCATTGATGGGACGACAGGAGAAGTGATGTCCCGTTCCGATGAGCCCAATAATCCGGCTGTTCAGATATCGGTGGTGGCGGGCGGGGTAACCAATAGGCAATGGGTCTTTGCCCGCTTTCCGGATTTTGGTAGTCATGATGTGCTCGATGCTGCAGCCATGCCGTTGAAGTTCCGTTTTCAGGCGGCTGAGTCGGCGGGACGGGGGCGGCAGGGTTCCATCAAGGCCTTCAAGAGTACGATTGAGGTAGTTGAAAATGGCGCCGTGGTAAGTACCCGGGTGATCGCGGTTAATTCCCCCTTTTCCTGGAAAGGGTTTTCCTTCTATCAGACCAGTTACAACCCCGATGATCTGGCTTGGAGTGCGCTGCAGGTGGTACGTGACCCGGGTGTACCCATCGTGTATGCGGGTTTTATTTTAATGATGGCAGGGTTGACACTGGTTTTTTGCGTGGGGCCCTGGCTTGGAGAGCAACGCCGGACGACAGGAGGAATTCCATGACCTCGATTTTGAACATGACCGTGTTATTTAATGTGAGTCTAGCGGTCTATTTTTGCGCCATGGTTGCCTCGGTGATAGGGTTGATGTCACGGCGGCGGTTTTTTGACGTGGCCGCCAACGGGCTGATTGTGGTTGGGGTTTCAATCCAGACAATCTATCTGGGAATGCGTTGGGTGGAGGCGGGGCGGGCTCCCTTCAGCAATATGTTTGAATCGCTTGTTCTTTTTGGTTGGACGGTTTCGGTGGTATATCTGCTTCTGAGGATTCGTGCGAAGCTTCCATGGCTTGCCGCCGCCTCGGCGGCGCTCTCTGCCCTGGCTCTCGCGCATGCCAGCACCTTTGAGTCGGAGATCCGCCCCTTGATGCCAGCGCTTCAGAGTAATTGGCTGTCTTTTCATGTGATGACCTGCTTCCTGGGATACGGCGCCTTTGCCATATCGTCACTGGCTGCGGTTGGATTCCTGATTGCCAGTCGTGAGCGTAGCACCGCTCAAGGGGAGACCCGGCAAACCCTTGAGACGATTGTGGCCCAGACCATTTCCTTTGGGTTTCTGTTCCTGACCTTGGGAATCCTGACTGGCGCCGTATGGGCGAATTCAGCCTGGGGAACCTATTGGTCCTGGGATCCAAAGGAGACCTGGTCGTTAATCACCTGGTTTATTTATGCGGGTTTCCTGCATTTCAATTTTGTGCGCGGTTGGCGCGGCCGACGGGCGGCATGGATTTCGATTATAGGATTTGTCTCTGTGTTATTCACTTATTACGGGGTCAATTTCCTTCTGGCCGGTTTGCATAGTTACGCGAAATCATAAAAAGAAGGTATCGCGAAACAGGGAACCCACCCCGTACCCCTCCCAAGGATGGGAACGAGATAATTCGTAATGTTTTGAGAATAAGTTAAGGAAGGGAGTCTATTGATGAATCGTAAAACATATATTGTTGGGGCGCTGGTATTGACTTTTGGACGCTTCTCCGTAGGGGCTGATATGTGTTCGGCGACGGCGGGGGCTGTGGATGATCGATCAGAGACCACCTATACAGGCATGGTTTTAGAAACAACGAATGTCAGCCGTTACACCTATGTCCAGATTGATACAGGCAGGGAGAAAATTTGGGCGGCGGGGCCAGCTTGCGTGGTTAAAGCGGGGGATCGTGTTTCGTTTACCGGCGGCGTGCCGAATAAGAATTTCTCCAGCCCCGTACTGAAGCGGAAGTTTGAAGAACTCTATTTTGTCGGCCAGATCGTGCCTGCGGGAAGTGCAAGTCCCGCCGTTGGCGCGACCAAACTACCGCTGGGGCATCCCGCCATCACCGGTAAGGGTGAAGCGGTGGGAACGACGCTGTCTGCCGAGGTTATTCAAAAACCGGCCGGTGGGAATACCGTGGCTGAGGTTTGGGCCGGAAAAGCTGAATTGTCGGGGAAGCAGGTTGTTATCCGTGCCAAGGTTATAAAAGTCAGTCCCAAGATTTTGGGCAAGAACTGGCTGCACTTGCGTGACGGGACAGGCGCAGAAGGCGCGAATGATTTGGTGGTGACCACAAAGGCCGAGGTTAGCGTCGGGGATGTTATCACCGTGAGAGGCACGCTTAACACGGAGAAGGATTTTGGTTCGGGATACCGCTATGACGTCATCATGGAAGATGCGACTGTCATCACGAAGTAGGCGTTTCTTCCTTTGAGTTAGCCAGCGTCTCGGTATCCAATCCGTGCTCCTCGCGGTACAAATGTTCCGACATTCGCCCGTCGATACAGGCCGTATTCAAGGGGTAGACATCCGGGTCAAACATCACGTGATAGAAATGCCACACGATGATGGCCAGCACGGCCAGAATGGCTTCGTAGTAATGGATGGTGATAGCCACGTCGATCACCCAGCGGGGCGCCCACTCGGTGATGCTCATTTTGAACCAGATCACCAATCCGGTCAGGCCCATGATCAGCGTACCCCAGACCACGGCCCAGTATTCGGCTTTCTCGCCATAACTGAACCGGGCAAAGGCCGGCTTGGGAGCCCTTGGGAATATCAGGTAACGTAGATTGCCGATTACATCCAGAACGTCCTTTGGGCAGGGGAATAAATCCTTTATCAGGTTGTGGCCATCCTTTGTCCTGATGGCGTAAAGAGTATGATACACCGCCAAGAGCATCAACACGAGCGCGGCCGCGCGATGCCCGAGATGCCGCACGTGTTCGCTTGATCCCAGCAGGAATCGCACCCCTGAATCAGGATACTTCAGGGCAAATCCGGTGATGGCCAGCGCGATAAAACTCGTGAGCAGGATGAAGTGCTGGAGGCGTTGCGAGAGGGTCATTCGGACTACCGTCCTGTCCTTTTTGCGCCAAGCCAGCATGAATTTCCGGCGCATGACGAGCGCGTTGTGGGCCAGCATTCCGCCGATCACGCTCACGATCAGGAGGAGGTAAATCCGCCTGACCCACCGATTGATCCTGTCCCCGGGGTTCGCGACGGAGGCCTCGTCGAGATGGATCGTTCCGAATGAAAAGTTTTCATTGGCGTCGGGGTGGCATTTTTGGCAGGTCTTGACCATGTTGGCCTTGTTGACGGATGAACGCGGATCCGACGAGGGAAGCACGTTGTGGTAACCGTGGCAACTGGCGCAGTTCGCGCTGCGGTTTGAACCGAATTTTGCCGCCATTCCGTGATAACTGGCAAAGAAGGTCGTGACACGATCCATAGGAAGATTGTACCGGGCATTGAATCGCTCGGAGGCATGGCAACGGCTGCAGACGTCCTCGGCTACTTTCAGCGGGGAAACGGTTTTCAAGCCCTCAATCTGGTGGTCGGCGTGGCAATCGGTGCAGGTAGGCGCATCCCGCTCGCCGCGCGCCATGGCTTTACCGTGAATGCTGTTCCGGACGTCATCCATGATCCTCGCATGGCATTTGCCGCAGGTGCCGCTTTGATTTTCGTGGTTCAGGAGCGATGCATGGGCTTCCGCTCTAAGGATGTCATGTTTGCCGTGGCAGTCGGCGCAGACGGCGGCCTTCAGGTTACCTGCCAGGCGTGCCGTTCCGTGAATGCTGGCGGAATAGGAGTTCACGGCCATTCCATGGCAGTTTACGCAGGTCACCGGTTTGGCCGTAAAACCATCAGGGTGTGGTGCTTCGGTAATGTCAGTATGACAACTCGTGCAGGTGTTGCTGGCATGAATGGATGCCGCATAGCTTACAGGACTCACATATAACGCGATCACTTTTCCGTCCGCGCTTTTCTTGTTCAAGGTCTTATCCTCGTGACAGGTGAAGCAATCGGAATTGTCGAGCGCCATGCTCCCTTGGGGTAGCAAAACGGCCAGCAGACCAGCCATGACGACAGGGTAATTGAAGCCGCTCATAATGTGGTAACCTCCTAGTGCAGTAGGCGTGTGGACATGGCCAGCACAATCAACGCCAGCAAGATCAGCCCGGTGCCAAAGAACATGTAGCCGAAAGTCCGGGCGATATCCTGCCATCGGGCCCATTCATCCTGAACGCGGTGACTCTCGAGTTTTCCCTCGGCCACAAGCCGGTCATACCACTGTTTCCGTTCATGCAGCATTTCCGATTTGGAGATGCGCCCGGAGAAAATCACAGTATCCATCGGAAACTTCTCGATCCGAAAATGCGTGTTGAAGAAATGGAAGGTGAAGATGAATCCGGCCGCCAGCAAGGCCTCGTCCGAATGCACGATCATCGCAATATTAATCACCCAGCCCGGCATAAACCGGGTGAAAAATAACGGGAACCACATGATCAGACCGGAGGCTCCGATCATGGCAACGCCCCAGAATACCGCGAGGTAATCGAACTTTTCCCAGTACGTCCACCGGTCGAACTGAGGCCGGGGGCCCTTGCCAAAGAACCACTTCTGGTGGGCGATGAACTCATGCCAGTCTTTCATGTTTGGAACCATAGAATCCGGGCCCATCAGGATCGCGATCAGCCGTTTGAGTTGAAAGCGTCCGGTTACCGGGTCAAACAGATTGCCGCGGCCCCGCCAGGAGGCGCGGATCCGGTCCGTCAGGTGCAGGGCGAAATACAGGAACGTGATCAGCGCCGCGAAGTGATGCAGCGACCGGGCAACCTGGGGGCCGCCCATGATGTTGAAAATAGTCTTGGCCCAATCCGTATAGTGGAATTTCAACGGCATTCCTGTAATCACCAGCAGCAGGAAACTGGTGACGACCATGATGTGCAGCATCCGCTCGAACGGCGAAAACCGTGTAAACCACTGATCGCCTGCCTGGGTGCTGATCTTAGCTTCTCTGAAGGTTTTTGAGTCGTGAAGATACAGGTAGCCGGATCGGAGTATCCAGAGTGCCGTATGCAGTCCGAAAAAGGCAAACGTGCCGACCAGCAACCCTGTCATGGAGATAAAGACGAAGTGGAGGAGCGGATAGTGTTTACGGTCGGTCGGGTCGGCGTGTGGAACATACTGGGTAAACTTGGCCGTGGCTCCCTTATGGCATTGTTGGCAGGTCTTGAGAATGTTGGTTGAGGAAAGACGGGATTCCGGATTTGAAGGGGGAAGCACATCATGGTGTCCATGGCAGTCATAACAGGCCGCAACTTCAGGCGCGCTATGGGATGTGCCCAGAGCTATGGCCTTGCCATGATACGTCTCCATGTAATTCTCTAGACGATCCTGGTGACACTTCCCGCAACGTTGATCGCTGGCGGCCTTGAGCGGCCCGCCGGTCTGGGTCTCGATCTGATGAGCTGTGTGGCAGTCCGTGCAGACGGGCCCCCGTGCATCGCCCTTGGCGAGAAGTTGCCCATGCACGCTCTTCATGTAGGTATTCTCAACGCCAATGTGACACTTGCCGCAAGTGTTGGCGATATGGGCATGATTAATAGTCGAGTCGCGGTCCACGGTGCGGCGAATCGTGTGGACACCGTGGCAGTCGTTGCAGGAAGGTGCGACAATCAGGCCGAGCTTGAGCAAGGCACGGCCGTGGATGCTTTCCATATATTGGGCGGCGGCCTGCGGAAACTTCATTTTGTATTCGGACGTTAGGTTAGTGTTGCTGTGGCAACGCGCGCAGGTTGCCGGCAGATTGAGCTTGAACACCGGGGAGTTTCCCTGTTTGACGGGAACGATATTGTGCGACCCATGGCAACTCTGACAAGTGGCGGCGCCCGATGTTCCCATGCTCTGGCTCACGCCGTGAATGCTGGCGGAGTACTCCTTGGCCACATCGTCATGGCAACTGCCGCATTGAGGCGCAGGGAGTTTGTCGGCATGAGGAATCTCCTTTATACCCGCGTGACAGTCCGTGCAGGAGAGCTGTGTGTGGACTGATTTCTTCAGATCACTTTCTACGACCTGCAGTGATTGTGTTGCTCCCATGATCTGCCGGGTAAGGGACGGATCATCATGGCAAACCATGCAATCGCTGTTTGAAATCGTCGCGCCTTGGGCGCGGGGGCTTCCTCCCCAGCTAAGCAGGAGAATAAAGGCCACCCGGAAGATACATTTACAGAGTATTGTGTGCATAGGAGTGGTTTAAAATAGCGCGACGCTCCATTTTCGTAAATAGGATAAATCTACGTAAAGTGGACTTATTCCGGATTGATATTTTCTTGGCATTAACGGATTGAATCTCTATGGTGACGCACTTAATTGAAACCGATCTAAAGGAGTAGGGGTAGTATTATGAATAAGGTTAAGCTGGGTGATCTTCTCAGGAATTGGATCAGCATGGCGGGTTTTTTTCTGGGAGCGTGCGCCCTCATCGTAGGCCTGGTGCTTATGATTATCGATGCCTCTCGCGAAAACCTCTCGCCTTACTTCGGTATCGTCATTTATCTCCTGATACCCGCCTTCGTGTCCGGTTGTGTCGTGCTGGTGGTGGCTGGCATGCTTTGGACCCGGCGCCGGATGCAGAGTCAGGGGTATGTACATCACCTGCCGGTGATTGATCTAGGTGATCGGCGAACCCTCGTGCGACTTGCCTTGTCCGCTATTCTTGGCGCCGTGGTGGTCGTTGTGGCTTCTGTTGTGGCTTATCGGACCTACCATTTTACTGAGTCTGTCCAATTCTGCGGAAGGGTCTGTCACAAGGTGATGAATCCGGAGTTCACTGCCTTTCAACAGTCGCCGCACGCCGGTTCATCGTGCACCGAGTGCCACATCGGGCCGGGCGCCGAGTGGTTTGTTAAAGCCAAGGTCACGGGGCTCTATCAGGTCTATTCCGTTTTGTTCAACAAGTATCACCGTCCGATTGAGACGCCCGTGGAGAGCCTTAGGCCGGCCAAGGATACCTGTCTGGCCTGCCACTGGCCGACAAAGTTTTTCGGAGCGGTGTTGCGAACTTGGACCTACTACGGAACCGACGAAAAAAACTCGCCATGGACGATCAAGATGCTACTCAACATTGGCGGTGGAAATCCGGCGCATGGCCCGATCCGCGGTATCCACTGGCACATGGAAGGGGTTAATACGGTCGAGTACATCGCGACCGACCGCAAGCGTCTGCTTATTCCCTGGGTTCGTGTGACCGACCAACTCGGAAAGGTGACGATCTACCGCAGCGAAGATAAGAAAACCTCTATCACCGATGAGCAAGCCGCCACGTTATCCAAGCGCCGTATGGACTGTATGGATTGCCACAATCGGCCGGCTCATCTCTATCGCGCACCAAATGAATTGCTTGATATGGCGTTATCCGCCGGCAGAGTCGACAGCTCCATTCCCTCCATCAAGTCCCAGGCGGCCAAACTTCTCGCCGCCCCCTTCAAAACAGAGGCTGAGGCCCTTACGGCTATTGATCATGAGTTGCGCGCGAAACATCCGGGTGACCCCCGGATCGACCCCGTTATTAAGGAGATCCAGTCTCTCTATAGCGCTAACTTCTTTCCCGAAATGAAAGTCCGCTGGGATGAATACCCTAACCACATTGGGCACAAGATCACGCCCGGCTGTTTTCGCTGTCACGACGGCCAGCATGTGAGTGATTCCGGAAAACGGATATCTCAGGACTGCAAGACGTGCCACACGATTCTGGCCCAAGGCCCCGGCAAAGAACTGGCTGAGTTCACGTCTTCCGGGTTGGAGTTCAAGCATCCGGAAGATATCGGGGATGACTGGAAATCCGGACGTTGCGACACCTGCCACACTGGAAGCCCCTAAGGGGGTGTCATCTCCCAAGGATTCGCACCGCTTCAAGTCACTCCCAATGGGCGTGGCGGAATTTAGTCGTAGGTCTTGTGGAAGCGTGGATCGCTGCTGTCCTTTTACGCTTCAGGAGTTGGCTTGGATGGTTTTTCAGGGGTGGTAGGGGGCGGCTCGGACGGCTTTTCAGGGGTTATTTTTGCGGTCTGGGCGGAAGCCGAGGTCTCAACGTAATTCATTTGCAGGGCGGTCAGTGTGTTTTTGATCAGCCGCTCCTCCTCGCGGTCAAGATTCCCGCGGGTCTTGGCCTCAAGCATCTCAAGCATATCGATCGTCGCCTGGGCGGCCTCTAAATGAATTTCTGTTTTGCCCGTCATCGGGTTGATGATCTTGCCGAGTTGTTGCATGGCCGACGACGACAGCATGATGGCCAGTTCCATGAACAGCGCCTTATTCATGTCTGAAGGGGGTGTTGCGGGCATGTTCCTTCTCCTCTCTCCTTATGGACTGGGGGCGGGACCGTGGTTTATCAGATTTTTGCTTTTTCGGGGTTTCGCAGGACAAACAGGCCGGGCGAGGCTTTTTTGAAGGTCCGGTCCGTGTACATCTTGACATTCAGGGCGTTTATCGGCTCCTGTGACCGCCACTGATACCCGCCTGACAGGCTGGCTTCATAGATGTCATGAACGGACATGGGTTTTCCCGCTTCAGTCAGGATGGTGCTGACTAAATCCCGCAAGCTGGGCTGAGCTTTTCTTGGCAGCCGCATATTCCGGATTGTCACGCTCAAAGGGGGTTCGCGCTTTTGGGCCTTTTTGAGGATGGCCGCCATCTCGGTTTCCAAAAGCTCAATTTTCTGCCTGAGTACCATAATTTTCTTCAGGTCATCAGCGCGCAATTCATTCAAATTAATCATGGGGTTCTCCTTATCATTACTTAGTGTCAAGATTGTGCATAAAGATGACGATAAATCAACCAGTTATTTTATGAGTTAAATAGGGACCAATGACACAGTTAAATGTCCCCCAGTAGCCTTCGTTGAGTTCGGAATAATCAGGCTGCATTATTCCTTTACTATGGATGGCCGGGGTGTATATTTTGGCGGTAGAGCCGAAGTTACGGGAACAGGAGTACGGGCGTGAATCCCTCGACCATATTATTGATTGAAGACAATCCTGATGATATTCTTCTGACTCAACGTGCGTTCACGCAGAATAACATCGTCAATATTCTGGATGTTGTACGGGATGGCGCCGAAGCCTTGGACTATTTATTTAGTGCAGGCGCCTATGCCGGCCGTGATCCAAGGAGTATGCCTATTTTGATCCTGATGGATATCAAACTGCCGAAACTTGATGGTTTGGAAACACTGAGGCGTATCCGTTCGGATGTCCGCACCAAACTCTTGCCGGTCGTGGTCCTGACCTCATCTCTTGAAGATCAGGACATTCTGAAGAGTTATAGTCTCGGAGCCAACAGTTATGTTCGAAAGCCGGTGGATTTTCAGAAGTTTATTGATGCCGTCAAGCATCTCGGGATTTACTGGCTGGCCATCAATCAGCCGCCGTGTTAACCCTCGGCGCGATCGTGGAGAAACTCATGTCGGATCAGGCAATAACAAATGGGCAGGAGCCAGCCACTCTGTTGAGGCTTTTGATCGTGGAGGATTCTGTTGATGATACCGAAATGATCGTGCGGGAACTTCGGCGTGCGGGATATAATCTTGTCTATGAGCGGGTTGACACCGTGGCCGCCATGAGGTCTTTGTTGTTGTGGGAATGGGATCTGATCTTGGCGGATTATAACATGCCTCGGTTCAGCGGTCTTGAGGCCTTGGCCGAGTTTAAGACGTGGGGGCGGGATATTCCGTTTATTATTGTGTCCGGCGCTATCGGTGAGGAAAAGGCCGTGGAAACCCTGAAGGCGGGCGCGCAGGATTATGTGTTGAAAGATTGCCTGTCGCGACTGGTGCCTGTTATTCAGCGTGCCTTGAAGGATGCGACTGCCCGGCGGGAGTATCGAAGAGTCCAGATGGAACGGGATCGGGCCGAGGAGGCGCTCCGGGAGAGTGAAGCCCGATTGCGGGTTATTCTGGAGTCTGTCCAGACCGGGGTATTGATCGTGGATCCGGAAAGCCATATTATTAAGGAGGTTAACCGCGAGATGGCCCAGATGATTGGGTTACCCGTGAATGAAATCGTGGGTAATCCCTGCCATCACTTTGTATGCCCTGCAGCCAAGGGACAGTGTCCCATCACCGATTTACGCCAAGGCATTGACCACTCCGAGCGTGTTCTGATCAAGGCGGATGGCGCGGAGATGCCGGTGATCAAGACCGTACGGGAAGTGATATTCAATGGACGTCGGCAGTTGATTGAGAGTGTGGTGGATATCAGCGAAATCAAACGGTTGCAGAAGCAGGTCATTCTCGCCCATAAAATGGAGGCTGTAGGACAGTTGGCTGGGGGGGTTGCCCATGATTTCAACAACATTCTGCAGATCATCCTGGGCTATGCGGAGGTGATCATGCGCCGTACTCCCGACTCGTCGCCCTTAGCCCAGGAAATAAGATGTATTCATGAGGCTGCCCATCGCGCGGCGATGCTGACCCGTCAATTGTTGACGTTTAGCCGACGCCAGATGGTGGTGCCGGAAGTGTTAGAAATGAGTAGTATACTGGAGAATATGCGCGGCTTGATCGTGCACCTGATCGGGGCGGACATTCATCTTAGCATCCAGTGTCCTCCAGACCTTCTTCCGGTTAATGCCGACGCAAGCCAGTTGGAACAACTTCTCATGAATTTGGTAGTCAATGCCCGGGATGCGATGCCCCAAGGGGGGAAGTTGAATATTTCAGCCGCCCGGGTGATGCTGGATGAAATGCAGGCCTCCTCCATTCATGGCGCGCGTGCCGGAAACTTTGTGACTGTCGCTGTGTCAGATACCGGCGTGGGAATGGAAGCCTCGGTTTTGGAGCATGTGTTTGAGCCGTTCTTCAGCACCAAAGGGATAGGGCACGGAAGCGGGCTTGGGCTTTCCGTGGCCTATGGGATTGCACGCCAACACGACGGTTGGGTTCATGTGCAGAGTGAGGCCGGCAAAGGGTCCATCTTTACGCTCTATCTGCCAGAGAGCACCGAAGGTGTTACTCCCATTGCCGTGGACTCTGGCGCTTCTCTTCAGGGGCATGGCGAGCGTATTCTGTTGGTGGAGGATGAGCCTGAAGTGCGGGGATTGGCCCTTCGCGTCCTGACGGCGGCCGGATATGATGTCTTTGCGGTGGCGACGATTGAGGAGGGGGCGATAGCCCTCCACCAGCAGAACCGGTTTGACATGGTATTCAGCGATGTGGTTTTGCCGGATGGGAATGGGGTCGATCTGGTCGAAAAAGCGCTGGTTCACAACCCGCGACTGGGCGTGCTGATGAGCAGCGGTTATGCGGATGATCGCTCCCGCTGGCAGACCATCGAAGACCGTGGTTTTCCCTTCCTGCCCAAACCGCATTCGCCCGCCCGGCTGCTGAGCATGATCAGGGAAGTTCTGGCGGCTGTGAAGGATGACTAATTTAGGAAGGCGCTTCAATGGATCTTGATAAAATACGCATTCGTGAGCTTCGGGTACGATGCCGGGTTGGGGTGACTGCGCTGGAGCGGCGCCTGCCCCAGGAGGTTTTGATTACCGTGACCCTCCATGCGGATCTGCAACGCGCCTGCCGGAGTGATGATTTGCGACACACGGTTGATTATAAGGCGCTTAAGAAAGCCATCCTGGCGGAGTCCGAGCGCAAATCGTTCAAATTGATCGAGCGCCTGGCCCAGCGGATCGCCGAGTTGTCCCTTCAGGATCCCTTGGTGCGTCAGGTGGATGTGGTGGTTCAAAAACTGGGAGCACTTCGATTTGCCCTGTGCAGCGAAGTGGAGATAACGAGACGTAAAACGTGAGATGTAAAAAGTGAGATGTGCGATGAATAAGAAACGTGTGGCGAGTTTGGTGGCAGAGTTATTGAAGGAAATCGGTGAAGACCCAGCCCGTGAAGGCTTGCTCAAGACTCCGGAACGGGTGGCGGCCGCCTACGAGTTCCTGACCTCCGGTTATCGGATGTCCGTGAAAAGCATCGTCAATGGGGCTGTTTTCATGACCGAGGCAAACAATATGGTCTTGCTCAAGAACATTGAGGTCTACAGCCTCTGCGAGCACCATATGCTTCCTTTTTTCGGCCGCTGCCATATTGGTTATATTCCCAATAAAAAGGTATTGGGCGTGAGCAAGCTGGCCCGCATTGTGGACTGCCATGCCCGTCGGCTTCAGATCCAGGAGCGCCTGACGGCTCAAATTGCCCATGACATCATGGGCGCCATCAAGCCGGAGGGGGTGGGGGTGGTCATGGAATGTCGCCACCTCTGTATGATTATGCGCGGGGTCGAAAAGCAGGATTCCGTGATGACCACATCGTCTGTCCTGGGCAGTTTTCATCATGATTCCTCTACTCGGGCCGAATTCCTGAGTCTGATTCGTTAATGCTCGTTATTGAACACCGTAATTATTCTCACTCCGCTCCGCTTCATCCGCTTCATTCTTGCCTCTTTGTGTCAAATCGGCCAATCTATTGGGCTTATGACAAATACACGTAACAAACTTTATGTGGGGTTGGGTCCTCTGATGGGGATTCTCGCTTTGGGGCTCTATGTCATTACTCTCAGTAGGGGGGCTTACCCGGGCGAGTCCGCTAACCTGATGGCGGTGGAATTGGGGCTTAATCCGTTAGGGGCTTCCAGTCATCTTTTTTTCGGGTGGGTGGTGGATTTGGTTGCCCGGCTGCCGTTTGGGACTCTTGTCGACCGGTTGAATCTCTTAAGCGCAGTGTGTGCTGCAGGAGCGGTCGGGCTCTTTTTTCGCATCATTTCGGATGTCGTGTGGGCTCTGATCCCCATCAATGATCGTACTGTGCGTGCCGCGAACCGGGCGTCCCTGTTGGCCGGTGTGGCGGGGTGTGTGGCCTTGATGGGGGCCATTCCGTTCTGGTATGCCGCCAACCGGTTCCATCCCGCCGCGTTTGATGTGCTGGCGCTTTTCATATTAGCGAAACTGCTGTTGACGTTTGTCCGGCGTGCCCCCGTGTGGGCCGGTCTGGCCTTTGCCTTTTTATATGGTGCGTTTGTGGTAGAGTTCGCGACGCTCATCGTGTTTGGTCCGCTTGTTCTGGCCGGGATCCTTTATGCCCTTTGGATCAATGGCGATCTGCGCTGGCGGCGTGTATTGCCGATTGCCGGATGCCTGGCCTTGGGGACGCTGTTGTATATTCCCGCCGCCTGGCATATGCAGGGCGGTAAGGCATTCCAGTTGAGCCAGAGTGGCGGATTCTGGCAGGCGCTTTATTTTGTTTTTAAAGGTCAGTACCAGTTGATTGCGACCAGTCTGCCGCAGATTGGGTGGCTACTGGTAATCCTGGTCGGTATTGTGCCATGGTTGGCCGTTCTGGTGGTGGCGCGTCGCGGACTGAACGAAGAACGGGATTGGGGCCTCTATATCCTCCACGTGATCCTGACGGCGGTTGTGATTGCCGTGTTGTTTAATGTGCCCTTTTCACCCTGGCGCCTTCTGGGGGCATCACGTCTGTTGGTGACCCCGTATGTCTTATTGGCGTCTTGTTTCGGGTACTTGGTGGCCTATTGGCTCTTGTTCTCCCGGCTGTTTTTTCAGAATGCGGAAGAGGATGAGGGCGGTAAACTCTGGTTCCGTGAATATGGCGGCATGGTTCCCGGACTTCTCTTGATGGCCACGGCCCTGGTGGCGGGGGGGCTCAACTTTTCAAGCGCGGATGCCAGGGCGGCGGGCGTTCTGAACCAGTATGCCCAGTCTGTTGTGAAAACGGCGGTGGGGAGGGACTGGTTGGTAACTGACGGGGTCATGGATAGCAATCTTCAACTTGCAGCCAGGGAGATGGGTGTGCCCCTGCGTTTATTGAATCTGCAGCTGGGAAATAACGCGTTGTACATGAAGCAGATAGCTGGCTCGTTTGACGATGTGAGGCTCAAAAGTCTGGCGGAAGTGGATGGCCAGGCATTCATCAGGGAGTGGATGGACTCTGACACCAATTTTGCCCAGCATGTGTCTTTGATAAGTTTCCCGGATCTATGGCTGGCAGCCTCTCTCCAGCCAGTGCCGAATTGCGTTCTCTTTAACGGGGTTCGAGACATCGAGGGAGTCGATTCCGAGGCTCTTTGGAAGAGGCATCAGGCTTTCTGGAAAGAATCGTTTATCGGTGGGCTTGCCACCCTTCGAAAAGAGGATCCGATGCTGGCTTTTCAAGCGGCCACGGCGCTTCGGCATCTGAGCATGGTGGCTAATAATCTCGGCGTAGTGTTGGAAGATTTGGGCTGGCGCAAGCAGGCGTATGAGTCTTATGCCAAAGCGCGGGAATTGGATGCCGGCAACATCAGCGCCATGTTGAACCAGTTGACCATGAATGAACACGGCTACGCCGCACCTGACGCGGACAAGGTGAAGGCGGAGTTCATGGAGTTTTCCAAAACCCTCAAGCGGAAATTCCAGATCTGGTCGCTGTCAAGGGTCTATGGCTATGTCCGGATGCCGGAAGCCTATGCCAACCTGGGTATGACATGGGCGTTCTCGGGACAACCCGGCATGGCGGTGGCCGGTTACAAGCGGGCGATTGAATTGGCGCCGGATCGGAAAGATCAGTTGAGCCAGGGGTTGGCGATGGCCTATCTGGCTCAGGATCAATCGAACGCAGGGGAGGAGATCCTTCGTGATTTGATTGAAAAAGACCCGAAGAACACCCGTATTCTGATATCGTTGGCCCGGTTGGCGGCCCAGAAAAACCGGTTTGAAGAAGCCGGAACACTCTTAGACAGGGCGCAGAAAGCAGGGGTCTCAAAGCAGCGGATTGCTATGGAATATGCGGTGATGCATCTGGCTGCGGGAGAAAACGGTAAAGCCCGGGTTATTCTGCAGGAGTTGGTGGACTTGAATCCTGATCTCACATCCGCCTGGGCCTTGCTCGCCGGCGTCTTTATAGCGGAGAATGATGCCAAGGCGCTGGAGCAATGCGAACGCAAACTGACCCGGGCGAAGGGGCAGGACTTTATGACGACGGTTGTACTGGCCCAGATTGCCTTGCGACATGCGCAGGTCATCGAGGCTAGAACCTATCTTGATCAGGCGTTGACGATACGGCCGAATACCCCCTTGTTGCTTGATCTGTTGTTGCGATTGGATGTGCAGGAAGGGCGGCGTGACTTGGCGGGCGTGCATATCAGGACCCTGTTGATCCTCGATCCGGGGCATCCTTTCGCTAATCAGGTGCTGGCGAGCATGCAGCTAGAACGTAAAGAGTATGCCCAGGCGGAGAACTCGCTCCGTAAAAGTTTGGCCCGGAAAAATGATCCACTGGTGATGAACGATCTGGCGTGGGTATTGCAGGAGCAAGGACAACTCGACGAGGCTGAAGCCTTGGTCCGCTCGGCCTTGAAGGTGTCGGAGAAAACTGGCACGGCTTGGGATACGTTGGGGATGATCCTGATGAAGCGGGGCAAACTGACGGAGGCAAACGAGCTGTTCAAAAAGGCGTTGTCGCTGATTCCTGATGTCCCTTCGGTGCAGTATCATCTCGCCGTTTTGTCGGAAAAAACCGGGGATTTCAAGAAGGCGGCGGAACTGGCTGAAAATCTATTGGTTCGTCCGGTGGGGTTGAGTCAGTCTGAGCAGGATGACCTCCGCCGTATGAGCCGCCGAACGAGTGGGAAATGAAGGAGTGAATGACATGACCTATCAGGAAGCGAAACGGGACTTGGAGCAGCATGGGCAGGGGCATGTGCTGAAATACTGGGACCGCCTGGATGAAAAGCAGAAAGTCGGGCTGCTCAGTCAGATTGAGGCCCTGGATTTCAAGACCATCGCCAGAATTCAGGATAAGTTGAAAGCGGGTGGTGAGGCGGGGGAACCGCAGGGTGAGATTATACCGGCCCCGGTGGTTTCGCTAACACCGGAGAAGGTCCCAGAACCCCTGAGGATTGGCGAGGCGGCCTTGAGGGCGGGGCAGGTGGGCGTCATCCTCGTGGCTGGAGGACAGGGAACCCGTTTGGGATATGATGGGCCCAAGGGAACCTATCGCCTGGCTCCTCTCACTCACGCCTCCTTGTTTGAAATTCATGCCCGGAAGATCCTGGCGCTGGAACGGTATTATAATACCCGGATTCCTTTTTATATCATGACCAGTGGCGGGAATGATGCCGATACACGCGCCTTCTTCGATTCGAAGAAGTATTTCGGGCTCAATCCCGAGCGTGTGAAGTTCTTTATCCAGGGTACTCTCCCTGCGTTTTACCCGGATGGTCGGATTGTGCTTGAGGCGCCGGATAAATTGTTTTCCGCCCCGGATGGCCATGGCGGAATTCTCTCGGCCCTGGATAGGCGGGGAATGCTGACGGACATGAAAGCCCGCCGGTTGACCACGCTGTTCTATTTTCAGGTGGATAATCCGCTTGTGGAGATTGCGGACCCGGCTTTTGTCGGGCTGCATCTGCAGCGCAACGCCGATATGTCGCTGAAGGTTTGCTCCAAGCGCGATGCCGATGAGGGGCTGGGTGTCACGGTAGTTCGGAACGGCCGGTGCTCCGTCGTCGAGTATATTGAACTGACCTCAGAACAGAAAAATGCCCGTCGGCCCGATGGGGAGTTGGTGCTAAAATTTGGAAGCGTGGCCATTCATATTTTTTCGCTCGAGTTCCTGGGGCGTGAGGTCTCCGCAGGGCTTCCGCTTCATAAGGCACATAAGAAAGTGTCATTTTGCGATGAGTATGGCGTTACGATCAAGCCGGAGAAACCGAATGCGTACAAGTTTGAGAAGTTTATTTTCGACGCCCTGCCGGATGCGAAAGAGTCCTTGATCATGGCGTTTGCCAGGGAGGACGAATTTGCCCCGGTCAAGAACGCGGAAGGCAATGATTCTCCGGAGTCCTCCCGTGCGGCCATGATCGAGAAATTTGCTCGCTGGTTCGAGGCCCTCGGGATAAAAGTTCCCCGTTATGCCAATGGGCAGGTCTCGGTCAAAATCGAGATAGATTCGGCCTACGCCCACAGCGTCGAAAGCCTGGCGGCACGGCTTCCGAAAGGGTTTGAAATCAAGGGCGACATGCTGTTGAATGACCCGACTTCCTGAATGTGTATCCATGCGTCCTGTTTTGCTAATCATAATCTCGATGGTGATCCTGGGCGGCGTTTTATGGGCTGCTCAGGCGTACCAATTATTGCGATTTGCCAGGTTGCAGATGGGGGAGGCCTGGGATGACTTGAAAGCAGCTCTTCTGGCTAGGCGGGAAATGATTCCCTACATTGTGGCTGCGGTTCCGGCAATTGTCGCCCCGGTGCTTGATGTCCTGGGTAACGCCTGTGATCTTGCGTCGAATGTCGAGGGAGTGGCTGACTGTTCGCAGGCTGAAGCCCGGTTGTCAGCCGCGATCCAGCGAGTGTTTACGCAACTCGATTCGATGGCGCCGATTGAGACGTTGGACATCCTGTCTCCGTTGCGCGAGAGGATCAGGGTGCAGGAAATGCGCATTGATGTACTGAAAGAGTCCTATAACCGGCAGGTCGAACTGTTTAATACCATCCAGCGGCGAGGTGCCGGCCGGGTACTGGCCTCGTGGGGGATGGTCAGGCCGGCGGAGTTATTTTGATGAAGAGGCCGTGGGAATATCAGGAAGGTACATTGCCTTGGACAAAGACGTGCTTTGTGTGTGGTCAGGATAATCCTCACGGACTGAAGTTGCGTTCCCGGGTGGAGGGCGACACGGTTGTGCTGAACCATGTGCCGAGAGCGGCGGATCTTGGCTATCGTCATCTTGTCCACGGCGGCATCTCCATGACGCTTCTGGATGAAGTCATGACGTGGGCGGCGATTTTGACGTTCAAGGGGGCCTCTGTGGCTGCGGAACTGACCGTGCGTTTAAAACAGCCGGTCGTTGCCTGGAAACCCATCCGCATTGAGGGGTGGATTACCTTGGATAAGGCCCGTTTGGTCGCCACTGAAGGTCGGATTGTGGATGCCAATCAAATCGTTCTAGCGACCGCAACGGGAAAATATGTTTCGATGCCTGGCGAAGGGCGTCACCTGTGTGTGGAGGATTTTGTGGATAGTGACGAGGCGATTTATCTGCCGTTTTTGAAGGGATAGGATATGAGAATAATGATCTGGATGACGGGCTTGATGGTGGCCGGTGTGGTGCTGGCCGATGACGCCAAAACCAATGCGCCCCTGCCCCTGGCGTCGGCGGTAACCAATGTGGCCGTGACCAATGTGGTAGCTAAACTGGCTATGGCAACGAATGGCCCTGTGGCAACGCCATCCCTTCTAGTAGCCTCGCCGGATCCACAGGTTGGAAAAGTTTTGATGGGGTTGGCCACTTATCTTCAGGCCGCAAAAACGTTCCGATGCAGCGTCTCGTTCCGAATTAATTCTGAAATGGAAGGGATGAAGCAGGAAATATCAGCCGTTTATGCTCTGGCGGCGGAGAGGACGAACCGTCTCTCGCTCCGGTATGTCAAGGGGATGACGGGGAACACGGTAGTTTGCAACGGGAAGAAATTGATCATATACGCGCCCGGACTGAACCGGTTTGAGGAGCGGGACGCCCCGAAGTCTTTTGAGCAACTGGCCGAGGGGGTGGGGCCGATGGCTGGGAATATGTTGTTTGTGGATAATCTCCTGAGGGAGGATATCTATGCGGCCATCATGGAAGGGGTGATGTCTGTGACCTACGCGGGAAAAGAGCTTGTAGAGGGAATGGATTGTGATCACATCAAGTTTGTTCAGGATCAATTTGACTGGGAATTGTGGGTGAGTTCCGGGGAGAAACCGGTTGTGGTGCAGGTCTTGAGTGATATGTCGAAGAGTTTTGCAGCCGTGACCGGTGAGGCTGCTTCGTTGCCAAAAGGGATGAAAATGACCGTGCTGAACCAGTTTTCAAACTGGGTGGTGGACGGGGCGATCCCGGTGGATACCTTCGATTTTGACCCACCGGCAGGAGCCCGGAAAGCGGATTCGCTGTTTGAGGGGGAGGACGAAGATGCCGTGGAAAAGCCGGCAATGCCAGTTTTGGGTGAGAAAAAATAATGGAATCAGGATGTAATATCATGACAGAGCCTATCGAGAACGAATTTGTTGAGCAGCGCAAGGCGAACATGATCGCCTTGGCGGGGAAGGGCTATATCCCGTTCGGCCGGGCTTTCAAACGCACGGCGCGGCTGGCTGAAATCCGGGCGGATTTTGGGGAGAGCAAGCCGGTTTCTATGGCCGGTCGTATCACCACATTTCGTGATATGGGGAAAAGCATCTTCGCCGACCTGCGGGATGGCTCCGACCGTTTTCAAATCTATGCCCAGAAGAACGCCATAGGGGAGGCGGCGTTTGACGCGTTTAAGTTGCTCGATTTGGGCGACCACGTTGGCGTTGAGGGAACGTTGTTCACCACCCGGACCGGTGAGCCAACGCTCAAGATTGAACGCTGGACATTACTATCGAAAGCCTTGCTGCCCCTGCCGGAAAAGTGGCATGGGCTGAAAGATACCGATCAGCGCTATCGCCAGCGCTATCTCGATCTGATTGCCAATCCGGCTGTGCGCGAGGTTTTTAACAAGCGTATCCAAATTGTGCGTGAAATCCGGAGCCGTCTTTGCGAGCGCCAGTTCCAGGAGGTGGAAACCCCTATGATGCAGCCCCAGCCCGGGGGCGCCACGGCCAAGCCGTTTGCCACCCACTATGACGCCTTGAGTTGCAAAATGTTTCTACGGATTGCGCCGGAGTTGTACCTCAAGCGGCTTCTGGTAGGCGGATTCGATAAAGTATTTGAGCTCAATCGCAATTTCCGTAACGAGGGGCTTTCGCGAACCCACAACCCTGAGTTTACCATGATGGAGGTCTATGAGGCCTATTCAGACATGCGTGGCATGAAGGATCTTGCCGAAGATCTCATCACGCATGTGGCCCAGGTTGTCATGGGTACGTTGATGGTGGGGAACCCGGAAGCACCAATTGATCTTTCGCGTCCCTGGCGTGAGGTGACCTACCGCGACCTAGTCATGGGGCGTATGGGCGCCGACTGGTTTTCACTGGACAAGCAGGCTCTGCGCCTCAAGGCCGAAGCGCTGGGCCTGTATGTGGATCCAGCCTGGGGCGCCGACGAGATTACCCAGGAAGTATATTCCAAGGTGATCGAGAAAACTCTTCAGAATCCGACCTTTGTCACCCGGTTGCCCGCTGAGTTGGTGCCGCTCGCCAAACGCTGTGAGGATGATTCTTCTGTCGTGGATGTGTTTGAACTGGTGATTGGCGGCAAGGAGATTGCCCCCGGCTATTCTGAGTTGAACGATCCCCTCGAACAGCGCCGCCGATTTGAAGCCCAGGCGGGGGAAGAGGCTCAGAAAGTCGATGAGGATTTCCTGACCGCGTTGGAACACGGCATGCCGCCCGCAGGGGGGATGGGGATCGGGATTGATAGGCTTGTGATGACGCTGACAGGCAGTGAGGCGATCCGCGATGTCATCCTGTTTCCGCAGTTAAAGCCGATCGGAGCTGACGCCTGAGTATTGAGAGTTAATAATAACCATGATGCCTTTTTCACTATTTCTAGCCCTGAAATATCTCAAGCCAAAGCGGACCTATTTTTCCGTGGTCACGGTTATTTCGGTGCTGGGGGTATTGTTAGGGGTGGCCGTCCTCGTGATTGTGCTATCTGTGATGACCGGGTTTGACGACATGTGGCGAGAAAAGATACTCGGGTTCAATGCGCACCTTACGGTCACGGCGTCCGGCGGGATTGCGGAGGAAGACGATATCATGAAGCGGCTTGCTCGATTTGACGGAGTCGCCGGGGTGGCGCCGTCTACCGAGGGGCAGGTGGTCGTTCAGCACAATAATAACATCTACACCCCCTTCCTCCGTGGAATTGATTCGGCTCGTGAGGCCTCAGTAAGTCAGATCCCCTCCAGCGTGACGCAGGGCAAGTTTAGCGTGGCGGGGCAGGATGTGGTAATCGGGGCTGACCTTGCGCGGCGAATCGCCGTAGGGGTGGGGGATAAGCTTCTGATCAATTCGCCGAAGAGTTATGTAAACAAGGATGAGATCACCCTGCCGGAAGAGTTCCGGATTGCCGGCATCTTCGAGGTGGGGATGTGGGAATATGACTCCGGGTTTGTCTTCTGTTCGACGGAGAAGGCCCGGACTCTGTTCGGGTTGGAAAGTGGCGTGGGGGCCATTCGGCTGATGGCTAAAGATCCGTATCGCGCCCAGGATGTGGCGCGGAAGATTCGTAACCAACTCGGTCCGGAATACTACGTCACCACCTGGATGGAGCAGAACCGCCAGATATTCAGCGCCCTGCGGGTCGAAAAGAATATGATGTTTTTCCTCCTGATCTTTATCACCATTGTTGCGGCTTTCGGGATCACCAACACCCTGATTACCGTGACGGTGCAAAAAACCCGGGAAATCGGGTTGCTCAAGGCGATTGGTTTTTCATCCGGCAGTATCATGCGTATATTCTTCTGGCAGGGATGGATGGAGGGGATGGTGGGAACCTTGTCAGGGGTAGGAACGGCGCTGCTGGTATTGAAATACCGCAATGATTTGCTCCGCTGGCTGTCCGATACCTTCAATCTGGAGTTGTTTCCGAAAGAATTGTACCGGCTCAGCGAGATCCCTTCGCGGACGGCGCCCCTGGATGTGATTGTGGTGGCAGGCTCTGTAGTGCTGATCTGTACCCTGGCCGGCCTGATTCCGGCCTGGCGGGCGGCCCGGCTTGACCCGGTGGAGGCGTTGCGGCATGAATAACAACTCCATAGTCAAGGCGGAGGCGATCACCAAGACCTACCAGATGGGGGGGCGTCCGCTGACGGTGCTGAGCGAGGTGTCTGTGGTCGTGCAGCCCGGCGAAACGGTGGCCATCATCGGCCCCAGCGGCGCTGGCAAAAGCACGTTGCTGCACGCGCTGGGCGGATTGGATCAGCCGACAACCGGGGTGGTCTGGTTCAAGGAGCAGGCCCTGTACCGGTTGACTCCACGCGAGCGGACCCTGATCCGTGCCCGCCACATCGGTTTTGTTTTTCAATCGTATCACTTGCTTCCGGAACTGGATGTGTTGGATAATGTTCTATTGCCGACCATGGCGATCTGGGGGATGCGCCGACAGAGCGCCGGGCATCGCAGGCGCGCGGAAGCGCTGCTGGAAACCGTTGGGTTGTCGGGTCGGTTGGGGCACACGCCTCTTGAACTGTCAGGCGGTGAGCAGCAGCGGGTGGCGCTGGCTCGGGCGCTGATGAATGAGCCTGAATTGGTTTTGGCGGATGAACCAACCGGTAATTTGGATAGTGTTACGGGTGAGGCGATTCTGAAGTGTCTGTTTGAGCTGACTCATGAACAGCGGCACACGTTGATTCTGGTAACGCATAACGATGAGGTTGCCAGTCGGTGTGACCGCGTCATCCGAATGAAAGACGGACATGTGATGGAAATGTAGGAGGCGGTTTTGCCATTATGACTAAACGAGGAATTGCGATATTAGGGGGCATTGTCACGCTGGGTTTGGCTGTAATGAGTGGCTGGGGCTGGTGGTTTGCCCTCCCGGCGGTTGCGGCCTCAAAACCCATGGATCCCGGCACCCGGGCGGCCGAGGTGGCAAAATATTTTGAAAAGGTGCTGCCCCAATTGCACTTGTCGCATCAGCCGCTGGATATCGGGATCGCGACCAACGCCCTCGCCCTGTATCTCACGATGCTGGATTTCGATCGGACTTTTTTTCTGGCCTCCGACATCGATGAATTTCAGAAGGAGGGGGCTTTACAGGTGGAGCGTCTTCACAAGGGGGATGTGTCGCTGGCCTTCAGGGTGTTTGAGAGGTTCAAGGAACGGGCGCGCAATCGGGTTGAGTATGCCGACACCTTGATTGGTAAGGGATTCGATTGCACGACACAGGAATCCTATGCCTGGAAGCGGAAGGATCTTGCCTGGCCGGAAAATGAAGCGGAGTGGAATGAACTCTGGCGCAAGAAGGTGAAAAGTGAATTCGTGGCCCGTTTGGTAGCTAAAGAACTGGCTGATAGCGAAAAAACCAATGGGACGGCCAAGGCTGAGTCGGAGGGTGAGATAAAGGATAAACCCGAGGGTGCCACGAATTCGACGACGATGGGCCGAGCCTCCGATGGCGATGCGCTTCTCAGTCCAGATGCTTTTATAAGAAAGCGCTACAAACAATTTCTGATGGCGTTGGAGGATAGTGACGCGGAGTTAGTTCTGCAGCGGTACTTTACAGCTTTTGCGCAGGCCTATGACCCGCATTCTGAATACATGACGCCCAGTTCAAGCGAAGACTTTGAGATTGGAATGAAACTGTCACTGGGAGGCATCGGTGCCTTGCTGCAGAGCGAGGATGGAGCCGCGAAGATCGAAAAAATCATTCCCGGCGGTCCGGCGGCCCGTGATGGTCGTCTCAAGCCTGGTGACAAAATCATTGCCGTGACTCAGGAGGCGGGTGAGGCCGTGGATATTCTTCATTGGCCACTCTACAAGGCCGTGGGGGTGATCCGTGGCAAGAAGGGATCCAAGGTCACTCTAACGGTGATTCCCGCTTCTGATACTTCCGGTGCGCGGACCACGAAGATCACCTTGGTCCGTGATGAAGTGAAACTTGAAGATCAGGCGGCCAAGGGCGATGTGGTACTCGTCAGCCGTGGCAATGGCCTGACCAATCATCTCGGAATCATCCATTTACCTGCGTTTTACGCGGACATGAAGAACCGTGTCAATGGAAGCGCCGAGTACAAGAGTTCCACCCGGGATATCGCCCGAATTATTGTCGACATGAAGGAGAAGCATGCGGAAGGGATTATCCTGGATCTGCGGGACAATGGAGGCGGATCATTGGCTGAGGCCGTTGAGATGACCGGCCTGTTCTTCCCCTCCGGACCGGTCGTTCAGGTTCGGGAGAGCCGTGGTGTTCAGGTGCTTCAGGATCCTGATCCGGATGTGTTGTACCGTGGGCCGCTGGTGGTTCTGGTGAACCGGCGCAGCGCCTCGGCGTCCGAGATTCTGGCGGCGGCGCTCCAGGATTACGGGCGCGCCGTCATTGTGGGTGACTCGAAAACCCACGGGAAGGGTACGGTTCAATCTTGGCAACCGCTGGATGAGCGTAACCCCGCGCTCGGTTCGATCAAGGTCACGACTCATTCCTTCTACCGTGTGGCGGGTGGCTCCACCCAGATGAAGGGTGTGATTCCTGATATCCGGATTCCCTCCGTCCTGGATGTCCTCGAGGTGGGGGAGGAATATCTCCCCCATGCCATGCCGTGGACGGTCATCAGCATGGCCCGTTACAATCCAGTGGCTGATCTTTCGCCACAGCTTCCAATATTGAAACATAATTCGGAGGAACGCCGCGCCAAAGATCCGCGGTTTGTCTCCCAGAACGAGGTGATTGAGCGCGTCAAGAAGCAGCAAGCCCTCTCCTGGATTTCTCTGAATTTAAAAGAGCGGGTTGAACTGGCTCGAGAAGAAAAAAATCTGGATAAGGCGCAGGATGAGGCCATGGGGGATAGTGACACGGATGGCGGCGGGGCCATGGGGAAAAATCCGGAAAAAGACCTGGTGCTGAGAGAAACTGAAAATATCCTGACCGACTTGATTCGGGTCTGGCGGGGTAAGGAGCCCAATAATGAAAATTCCGTTTTGGAAAATGCATGGAGCGGGAAATGATTTTATTCTGGTGGACGATCGCAAACTGACGTTCCCGGTTAAGGATCAGGCGTGGCTGGCAGCCATGGGGCAGCGCCGGACCGGGGCGGGGTGCGAAGGCATCATCCTGATTCAGCCCTCGAATCGGGCGAACTTTGCCATGCGGTTTTTCAATCCCGATGGCAGTGAAGTGGATATGTGCGGCAACGGAGCCCGGTGTGTGGCTCGGCTGGCGTATGATCTCGAGGTGGCGCCCTCCCGTATGACCTTCGAAACAGGGGCGGGCATCATTGCCGCCGAAATGATCGGGGATCAGGTGCGGCTGGCCATGACCCCTCCCAAGGATTGGCGCCTCAACCAGGTGATCGAAGTGAATGGGGTCAAACGGCCCTATGGCTTTGTGAACAGTGGGGTGCCGCATGTCGTTCTGCCGTGCGATCATCTGGACCGGGAAGATGTGGGCACGACTGGCTCGGCGATCCGCCATCACAAGGATTTCGCGCCCAAGGGGACGAACGTCAACTTCGTCCAGGTGACCGGGCATTCCGCCTTGCGCATCCGGACGTATGAGCGCGGAGTGGAGGCCGAGACCCTGGCGTGCGGAACCGGAATGGTCGCGGCGGGGCTGATTGCCGGGCGGATGGGGTGGGTGAAGGCGCCAGTCAAAATCACCTGTGCCCACGGTGATGTTCTTGAAGTGAACTATAAGCTGACCCCCGATGACGCCACGGAGGTCACGCTTCTTGGCCCCGCCGTCTATGTGTTCACCGGTGAACTGAGTCATATGTGAAAATAGCTACGTTTAACGTGAATTCGGTCAGATCCCGGATGGGGATTCTGCTCGACTGGCTGCGGGATCATCAACCCGACGTGATGGCCATTCAGGAGACGAAGGTCGTGGATGCCGATTTTCCCGTGGCGCCCTTTCGTGAGGCTGGATATCACGTGGCCTTTAAGGGGGAGAAATCCTATAATGGCGTGGCCATCCTTTCCCTGCGCGAACCCGGGGAGGTGCGATTCGGGCTGGATGATGGCGGCCCTGCGGATGCCACCCGACTGGCCCATGTCAAGATGGGCGCGGTTCATGTGGTCAATACGTATATTCCACAGGGACGTGACATTGAACATGAGATGTATCGCTATAAACTCCAATGGTTTGAGCGGTTGCGCGGTTATTTTGAGCGTCATTTCAAGCCAGCGGATCAGGTGGTTTGGGTCGGGGATTTCAATGTTGCGCCGGCGGCCATGGATATTCACAATTCCAAACAGCAGGCGAATCATGTGTGTTATCATGTGGATGCCCGGAACGCGTTTGCCCGCACTCAGGCGTGGGGCTTTGTGGATGTGTTCCGCAAACATCACCCGGAACCGGGGCAGTATACGTTCTTTGATTATCGGCAACGGGATTCGGTAAAAAAAAACTGCGGGTGGCGTATTGATTTCATCATGGCCACCCAAGCCCTTGCCGCGAAATCTGTGGATGCAAAAATAGACCTGGCACCTCGTCTGGCGGAGAAACCGTCGGACCATACGGTGTTAATGGCGGAATTCAGGGTCTGAAGTAAGAGGGAGGCTGCCGCATGAACGTTCCGGTTGAATGGACTCTCGGGCTCCGGTTCCTGGTCGCGCTAGCCATGGGTTTTCTCATCGGGCTGGAACGTGAAACCGGCCGCAAGGAGCGCAGACAATTTTTCTTTGGCGGG